>Ga0315282_10001269_pt1 | contig 48156 bp, 41 predicted proteins | sample YL17G07_20_MG_FD_203693 | JGI IMG/M metagenome (GOLD analysis project Ga0315282, IMG submission 203693) | Sediment microbial communities from Yellowstone Lake, YNP, Wyoming, USA - YL17G07_20 | ecosystem: Environmental > Aquatic > Freshwater > Lake > Sediment | place: USA: Wyoming | collected...
CGGAGCGGGAGTGGCCGCCGAAGCGGTAGGTCTTGCATTCAACAAAGGTGGGTCCGCCGCCATGCCGAGCTTCCTCGGCATGGCGTAACGTGGCCGTGTACACGGCCACGCAGTCCTGGCCATCTACGATGGCTTTTCGCATCCGGTAGCCGTCGGCGCGGGTTGCAAGATCTTCGAGACCCGTCGCCCGGTTGACCGAGACCGACATGCCGTACAGGTTGTTCTCGCAGATGAAGAGGACCGGCAGCTTCCACACCTGCGCCATGTTCAGCGATTCGTGGAATATGCCGGTATTCACCGCGCCGTCTCCGAAGAAGCACGCGACGATCTGCCCGGAGTTGCGCATCTGGCACGAGAGCGCCGCGCCGGAGGCGATGCCCATCGAGCCGCCGACGATTCCGTTCGCTCCGAGGTTGCCCGTGTTCATGTCCGCGAGGTGGAGACTCCCGCCGCGCCCCCGGCAGACCCCCGTCGCCCGACCGAGGATTTCCGCCATGAGGAGCTTCGGCTCGCCACCCTTCGCCAGGCCGTGTCCGTGCCCGCGATGGGTCGAGGTGATGTAGTCGTCCTGTCTGAGCGCGGCGCAGACCCCCGTCGCCACCGCTTCCTGTCCGATGTAGAGGTGCGAACCCCCCTTGATGACGCCCGTGTTGAGGAACTCGAGCATCTGCTCCTCGAACATCCGGATCGTCAGGAGCATCCGGAGCATCCACTCAGCGCGCTCGGCAGTCAACGCCGTCTCGGCCCGTGCTGCTGCGGTCGTCCTCACAACGGTTCTCCTCGTTCGTTCATCCGAGAAGCCTCACGCACCCTTCGTCGGCGCCCCAGCCGGTGCGAACCGGCGAGATGACGGTGCGCAGGTCGTTCCCGGACAGGGTGATGTCCTGACTTCCGCTTCCTTCGACGGTGAGGAAAGTCCCCATCCTTCCAATGGGCAGACACCCGTGGATGGACACACGGCGGGTGTCTCGGAGGCGGAGGAGCGATTCCGCGCCGACGTGGCCGGTTGCACTCAGGTGAAGAATCTCAGCCTCTTCAACGTCGTTGCAGACGACGGCAGGGCGCAGATCGGCCTTCTCCGTCTCGAACCTGAGACCGTTCAGACGAACGCCTCTCGCGTGGCGGACGTAGCAGCCGTAGGCCGGCAGGACTCCGAACTGATAGTACTCCGGATGGGGGTAGTCGTAGGCAACATCCGGAACGTCCCTCCTGGCCGCCTCCTCCCGCGTGCCTCCACCGGGGAAGGCGACGTGAATGTCGCTCAGGGTAATCCCTTCGATGAGATGTCCGGGCGACCCGCAGATCGAGATGCACGACCGCACCTCGCCCGGCTGCATTGGAACGGTGCGCTTCGGGTTGTCCTGCTCGATGGCCGGAACTTCCGGGACGCGGGCCTCGATGTGGCTGATCATGACGTTGCGAATCTCGCCGAACGGTTGGCTCCTGCCACGCTCGGACCACTCCGGCATGTCGTCCCAGTTCCGCCTTCCGCGCTCCCAGCCAGAGAGGCGGATGCAGATCGGACCGGTGACGTCGTCCATGACGAGGTTCGAGATGGCGATGTTCCGCATGAGGCTTCCTTCCCACATCTGGAGCTTCACGCCGCAGCCGTGCGCCCGCCGCACGACGCAGTTCGAGATCGCGATGTTCTCGAAGCCGCCGCACGACTCCGGACCAATGCGGAACGCCGCCCAGCGGGTCGAGACGATGCAATTCGTTACCGCGACGTTCCGGCAGGGACGGCGAATGCCGTTCTTGAGCGCGATGGCATCGTCGCCGCATGAGATGACGCAATCGGAGACGACCACGTCCTCGCAACTGTCGATGTCGATGCCGTCGTTGTTGAGCCGCACGTAGCTGTCGATAGTAAGCCCGCGAACCTTCAGGTCCCTGCACGCAAGGAAGTGCGCAGCCCAGAAGCTCGAATCCTTGAGGGTGACATCGACGACCTGCACCTCCTGGCACTCCCGGAAGAAGACCAGACGCGGTCGCCCGCCCCATGCGCCGAGGGGCAGGAACTCGTCGGGGATGTCGAACTTCGCGCCCTGACCGTCTATCGTTCCGCCGCCCTCGATCCGGACGTTTCGCGCTCGGTGGGCGCAGATGAGGCTCTCCATCGAGTCGTGGTACTGCTCGAGGTCGGCGCTTCCGAGGAGCGTCGCGCCGGCGGCGATGTGAAGGGTGACGTTGTCCTTCAGCACGATGCCGCCGGTGAGATAGACGCCGGGTGGGACGAGCACCGTGCCGCCCCCCTTCCCGGCACACCCATTGACGGCTGCCTGAATGGCTCCCGTGTCGAGCGACTCACCGTTCCCGGTCGCGCCGAAGTCACGAATGCTGAAGGCTTCCATTCCTCGCGTCCCTTGTGGCTGATCAGTCGAGCGTTCCCAACGGGATCTTGGTCAGGCCGATCTTCTCCTTGTCCGAGTCGCCCTCAACGCCAGCAGTTCGTCCCGGCATTCAGCACGTACAGGCTACTGTGCCAACTCCCCATACCCAATATTGACCATTACCTGTCGCAACTCCGGCTGAAGCTGCTCGACGATGAACCAGTCACGTTTCGGTCAAAACACACGTCGCTAAGACTGGGACCGCGCCTCGCGAGTTGTCTTTGATTGTGATGGAGAGTGCCTGCTGCGAGTCGATCTCGTTGCCCCACGACGACCAACCATGCCGCGAACGTCGGGCGAATAGCTCCAGATACGGCCCCGGGCTGCAACTTTCAATAATATCGTAGAGATGATCGGGTTTCCTCGAATGCTCCTTCTTCTGGCTGACGATGATGTTTTCCTGCCGTCGTCCAGGCGGAAGTGTCCTCAGACTACCGCGAACGCCGAACAGAACGAGTTCTGTGACATTGCGGAAGTAGAACCCGACACCACGCCGGTCCGGTCCACCGTCTTTCCGCACCTTGTACCAGATGACGTTTGTCTTGTAGGTGAATCCCCATCGCTTCATGACTTCCAGACCCTCAAGAACAAGCGCGTTGGGAACCCACAGATAGAGATGGCTCTGCGGCAACGCGAGTTGCGCGACGGGGAGTTCCAAGATTTCGCCGAGGCTCAGCGTCGGGTAGCGCAGCAGACGCTTGTGCTCCGGTGCCATCTTGCCAGTTCGGTTCTGGAACTGCCATGGGGGATCAGCGAGGATGGTCCCGAACTTGCCGAGGCCCTTCGAGAGAAGGTCACATGCCGCTAGGACGCCGTTTCCGTTCGTTGCCAAGGCTACTCTCCCTCCACATACAGCTTTTTCGTGATTCCAAACGCAAGAGTCGGGCAGCCACCGCCTCCGCCGCCCTCGATCCTCGGCAGAAGCTTGCTCATGTGGGTAGTGGATGCGCCGTATGAATCGCCTCTGCCAAGCTCATCGAAGATGTCCTGCAACTCGTCACACCGAGTAATGATGATGCCGACGCTGATTGCCCGGAGTTCGAACAGCAGTCTGAAGTTGTTAAGGTCTCTGTCGAAAAATGGGTCCTTGTTGTTCCATTCGATCTCCACCGCAACACGGTTCCTATAGCAGTCCACCTTGTGCGTCGGCGACGCGAGGCTTGTCTCATCGACGATCACCCTTGTGTCGAAAGCCTTCTCACACCATCCGCGGTCCTGAAGTGCCTTGTCGAGAGTGTCAGAGACAAGTGACTTCCTTCCGCCCGGAACCGCAATGTAGCTGCGCCGTAAACGGAATCCCGTGAGCGCCTCAACGATGTCGTTCCACTCGTTGGGGAAGTCATGTCGCAGGATCGCAGTTGCGTGCTTCCACTCATGCACCTCATAATTGAGGCGGATGAAGTCCGGCAGTAAGTCCAGCGTCACCGTCTCCTCCTCCAGACTGCGACTCACCTCCCCAACTCCCCATACCCGATATTCACCATCACCTGCGTGAGTTCGGGCTGCAACTGCTCGATGATGAACCAGTCGCGCCCCGACGAACCGTTCACGTGCAGACCTTCTTTTGGATTCGCGGCGATGCGCCGGTCGCCGTCTTCGACCCACTTCTTCACCGCAGCGCCCATCCGGTTCGCCATGCCGGTGTAGTAGCGGAAGATGACCATGCCGTGGAGCTTCTTGTATAACCCCTCGTTCTTCGGGTTCGACGGGTCGAGGCAGCTTGAGCCGTGCAGGCTGAAGATCTTGCCGCCGACCTTCCGGTACTGCGACATCTTCGCCACCCGCTCGTGAAGCTGCCTCACGAGCGGCTCGCGATAGAGCTTGTCCGGCCCTTCCGGGTTCTTAGCACGGTGTTCCGTGCCGATCGAAGGGGCGAAGAAGTCAGCAGATGAAAGGGAAAGGAACGTTTCCATTTCATCTGCCCGCGTGAGCGTGTCCTCCACGTTCGGCAATGACCCTTCGGCGGGCGCTTCTGGCAGGATGTCGCACGCCGACTCGATCCGGACGTACTTCCCGAACTTCTCCCGGTAGCGCGCCGTCGCCTCGGCCATGGTCTTCAAAGCCTTCGCCCGGTGATCCTTCAGTTCCAAGCGCTTCTTGAGGAACTCGGTCACGTCGTACATGACGACGCCGACATTCTGGAGGACCTTACGGTCCTCTAAGACTATCCTGTCGCCTTCCGGCTGGCCGTGGTCGAACGTCATGATCGCGTAGACGTTCGGGAAGAACGACGTGCCGTCGAAGCAGTCCATGTCGTGGTTGGAGACATGGTAGCCCAGGCGAAGGAAGCGGTTCAACTGGTCCTGCGAGTACCGCTTGTTGAGCGGCGTGGCGAAGTCCTGATACGCGCCGCCCCGTCCCGCGACGTTGCCACGGTCGGGGTAGGAGAGCGTGAGCGAGGGCATCAACGGCACGCGCTTGATGCCGAACCGGTCGGCGATGGTCTGCGCGGCGGCCAATTCGGCCAATAGCTCCGTGAAGCTCTCGTAGTTCGGCGCGAGAATTGGAACTCCCGCCTCGCGCACTTCCGCAAAGAGATCGTCAACTTCGCGGATGTCGGTGACTTTTTTCATGGGGACTCCGAGTCATTGACAGTTTATATGATGCTTCCTTGCTCCGGCTGCGCCCCCTTGAGTTTCCGGGCGGCCCTTCTGAACACCGCATTGGGTGCTACTTCAGGGTGCTGCACACGTTTTCCTTTCAGAACGTCCTCTACCGTGAGTATCTGAAGTCTGGGGTATTGCCGTCCTTTGAAGTGCTCGGGCTCATAGAACCCCACTCCGACAGCTTCTTCAATCATCGGTCTCGTCGGTTCGTTCAAGGTTATGAGCGCCCCTATCAGGGCTTTTTCGCGGCTAACTACTGAAATCAGCTCGCGCACGTCTCGAACGCTCACTTGTCCACTCTTGATCTGTACGACAATCTTCTTCGCCTTTCCGCTTTCATCGTCAAAAAACGGAATCAGCCCATCAATCCCTCTGTCGGCACCGCGCTTATCCTGTGCGGGAATTGCCCCGATCTTGCTTCGCACCCATCCCTCGAACCGGTAGCGGCTCAGTTCTGCGAGTGCTCTTGCACCGTCCAAGTCTTTGGGTATGCCGAACACCTCGTATGGAGACAGATCGGAAACCTTTACGGGTGAATCACGGGAAGGCGAAGGTTTGAACTCAAATGCGTTGTGAAGCCGCTGGATGATGAGGTCAATCGCGGGATAAGTGATATCTATCCCAACCCAGCGCCGATTGAGCCGTTCTGCCACGGCAACTGTAGTTCCACACCCGCAAAACGGATCAAGGACCAAATCACCCTCATTACTACTGGTTCGGATTACCCGATCAAGTAGGGCCTCGGGCTTCTGCGTCTGGAAACCGAGCTTCTCTGGATCCGTTGGGCTTGTGATTTTCGGCACGTCGGTCCACCAGTCATTCACGGGGGTACCCTCCGGCCGTAACCCCGCTTCCGCATACTTGCCCTTGACTTTCGTCCGTCCCCGTTGGAGTGTGCCGGGAGTGTATGGGCGGAATACCGGATGATAGACATATCTGTCGCTCTTCGTATATCTGAAGATGCTATCGTGCTTCCGAGGGAAATCCTTTCTTGGTATGCCACCGCCCGCGTAACACCAGACAATCTCATTACGGTAATTTCTCACGCCAAACACAGCATCGAGGAGAATCTTGAGATAGTGGCTTGCGGTCGGATCACAATGGAGATACAAGGTTCCTGTTGGTTTGAGCACGTGATGAAGTTCCCGCAGTCGGATTGCCATCATCGTCAGGTACGCCATCATATCGTTGGTTCCGAGAAAGGCGCGAAATGATTGCAGGAGGTTGGAAAGAATGCCCGAGCTTGTAGTGACAACCTCATGGAACGCCTTCTCAGACTCCATTCCCCAACGCCACGTATCCTCAAACGCCATGATCTGAGCCTCGGATTTCTCTCCGGTCTTGTCTTTGAAAAGTATGTTGTACGTTGCGTCAGAATTGAATGGAGGGTCCAGATAAATAAGGTCCACACTCTCGTTGGCGACGTGTTCCCTGAGGACCTCCAGGTTGTCGCCGAAGAACAGCTTGTTCTTCCAGTCCGATGGCACAGCGCTCATTCTTCCGCCCTCCGCCTGTTCAGTGCATCGCCCGCCCGCCGCTCACGTTGTCGCTCTGGCCGGCGAGGTAAGTTTGTTTTGTCTCGTCATCCCACGATGCGGACACCGTGTTGGAGGATGTACTCGGCGAGACCGCCGTGCTCCGGGTTCTCCAATGCCGAAGCGGGGAACAGATGGGCTTCCACGTCCAAGCCCGCCTCCTCCATCACCAGCGCCATCGCCCGTGCACGTCTTTCTATATCCCAGTTCTCAACGCCTTCCATAAACGCCGCCACGTCAACGTCGCTCCACCGGTCGGCCCTGCCCTCCACGTGGGAGCCGAAGACGTATGCCGCTCGAACACTAGCCAGCCGCGCCAGCGTTCTCGTCGCCGCCAATGCTTTGCCTTCTACGTTCGCATCGAGAACAGCCATTGGGTTGTCTCTTCCGTTTTTCCCAAAGTCTCGGTCGCGACGTCGCACGTTACCGCCGAAGCCGCCGCTCTGATCTCTTCAGGATAGCGAGACTGGATGTAATACGCCGACAACGCCGCCAGAAACCGTTTCTCAACAACAGGCAAGTCGATTCCCGCTACTTGCGCCAGCCGCAGGAGGTTATGAATGCGCGGGGGTAGTGCGCCGGTCCGCTCCACAATGAGCGCCTTCAGGGGTTTCTCCACCGACTGCTGACAACAGAAGAGGACGTACAGGTAGCGACCGCATCTCAACATCGCTCGGGCGGTGTCGAGATCGTACCGAGCCAGTTCCATCCATCTCTCTGCTGCCTGGGTCATATTCGCAACAGCCCATTCGGTAAGTCGCCTGCGCGCGGCCCACGTCATAGCTCTTGTCGGTGATGCCGAGCAGACCCGCTCATCCCGGCGGCCAGTTCATCTGCCGCCCGCCCAAGAGGTGCAGGTGGATGTGCGGCACACTCTGTCCCCCGTGCTCGTTGCAGTTGAGGACGAGCCGGTAACCATCTTCGGCGAATCCACGCTCTTTCGCTATATCCCGCGCCATGAGCACCATCTTCCCGACGAGCTCGGCGTCCCCCGGCTTCAGGTCGTTTGGTGTCGGAATCTCTCGCACCGGGATGATGAGCACGTGCGTCGGCGCCTTCGGGTCGATGTCCTGTATGGCGACGAGTTCGTCGGTGCGCTTGACGAACTCTCCCGGTATCTCACCGTTGATGATCTTCGTGAAGAGCGTGGACATAGTCGGGACTCCTTTGGCGATCTCCGTGCTGCCCCAGAACCTGTAGTGCGCCGCTCCGATTGGACAGGTGCGATGATAGGAGTATCCTGATGCACCGACGGGAGACGTCATGCGAACACGTCGGACCATGACTTACCAGATGATACGAAAAGCGCACGGTTTCCTCACACGTTCCTCCTGCCCGGCCCCGGGAAAGATCCAGTGCCCCACCGTGCCGGTGAGCGCGTCGTTGAGAAGCCAGAACGCCGCGATGAGGGAATCTCCGTGGACCATCCCGAGGAACGCTGGTCGAGGGCGTTGGGTGAGCCGCATTCCTCCGAGAGCGGTGACGAGGCGCTTGGTAACCCAGCCGAGGAGCGTCGGTGCCCCGATGATACGGTACGGGCGCGTCGTCCGGTCGGTCACCCCGCATGAGGTGTCCGAATGGACGGTGATCGTTGACCGGTTCGCTCGCCCTCCGTAGAATGAGGAGACGTCCCCACATGGTCCACCTCCACCGAGCGAGGAACCTCAATGACTTGGGAAACTGTGAACCAACTGCGAACCGCCGGCGTGTTGCTGGTGCTTGTGGCGGCGCTTGTGCTGTTGCTCATCAACATGGTCATCATGCGGGCTGTGCCTCGGCTTGTCCTCCCGCTGATGGTGCTTGCCTGGACTGCTGGCGTGGTGGGGTTTGTCCTCGTGTTGATCGTCGATCACTCACCGATCAACGTCGTGCTCGCCGTGCTGTTCGTCGTCGCCATCGGGTTCCACGGGTGGAGGATCGTGCAACGCTCCCGCCGGACTGCCGAGCCTCAGGCTGAAGACGATAGCGAAGAGCCATGAGCAGCGCAGTTGATCGTCCCCTCATCGTCCAGAGCGACCGATCCGTCCTCGCGGAGGTGGACCATCCGGCATATCCGGACGCGCGCAACGCGCTGTGCCAGTTTGCCGAGCTGGAGAAAAGCCCCGAACACATCCACACGTACCGCATCACGCCGCTTTCCCTCTGGAATGCGGCGGCGAGCGGCCTTTCCGCGCAGGACATCATCGAGGTGCTCACCCGGTTCGCTCGCTACGGGGTGCCGGGGAACCTGGAAACCGACATCCGGGAGTTCATCGGTCGCTACGGACGGGTGCGGCTCGTCAACTGCGGCGACGAACTGCATCTCGTCTCGTCGGACACCGCGCTCCTTGCGGAACTCTGGAATCACAAGCAGATCGCCCCCGTCCTGTCGCGCCGCGTGGCCCCGGACCGGATCGCAATCGTCCGGCACATGCGCGGACACGTCAAGCAGGCGCTCATACGGATCGGCTTTCCGGTGGAAGACCTTGCCGGATACGCGGAAGGCGCGCCGCTCGAAATCGTGTTGCGTTCTTCGCTTCCGAGCGGTGCGCCATTCCGCCTGCGCGCGTACCAAGATGAAGCGGCGCGCGCTTTCTGGGCGGCTGGCAGCGAACGGGGAGGCAGCGGGGTCATCGTTCTACCGTGCGGAGCCGGAAAGACCATCGTCGGCATGGCCGCAATGAGCATGATGAGGCGGCAGACGCTCATCCTGACGACGAGCATCACCGCCGTCAGGCAGTGGCAGCGCGAGCTGGTCGAGAAGACGATGCTCGCGGAAGACCAGATCGGCGAGTACAGCGGGGAGCTGAAGCAGACGCGCCCCGTCACGATCACCACCTATCAGATGATCACGTACCGACCCGACCAGAACGGGCCGTTTCCGCACTTCGAGCTGTTCACGCGGGGCGACTGGGGGCTGATCATCTACGACGAGGTGCACCTGTTGCCCGCGCCGGTCTTCAGGATCACCTCGGAGATCCAGGCTCGTCGAAGGCTCGGTTTGACCGCGACGCTCGTTCGGGAAGACGGGCGTGAAGCGGACGTGTTCAGCCTCATCGGCCCGAAGCGGTACGATGTTCCCTGGAAGACGCTGGAAGCCCAGGGCTGGATCGCGGAGGCAGAGTGCGTCGAGGTCCGGCTTCCCCTGCCGTCCGAGGGGCGGATGGAGTATGCCCTCGCAGAGCAGCGCGCGAAGTTTCGCCTCGCCTCGGAGAACCCGCTCAAGTTCCCCGTCGTCGAGGCGCTTCTCGAACGCCACCGAGAGGATCTCGTCCTCATCATCGGGCAGTATCTCGATCAGATTCACGCGCTCGCCGAGCGCATCAACGTGCCGCTCATCACCGGGAAGACGCCGAGCACCGAGCGCGACCGCCTCTACGACGAGTTCCGGTCGGGGGCGATTCGCCGGCTCATCGTCTCGAAGGTGGGCAACTTCGCGATTGACCTGCCGGACGCGAACGTCCTGATCCAGGTCTCTGGCACGTTCGGCTCGCGGCAGGAGGAGGCTCAGCGCCTCGGCCGCATCCTCCGACCGAAGCGCGACGGGATGGTCGCGAAGTTCTACAGTCTTGTCACCCGCGAGACGAAGGAGCAGGAATTCGCGATGAACCGGCAGCTCTTCCTCACCGAACAGGGCTATCGCTACCGGATCGTCGATGCGAACACGATCACCGGGGGGAGCGGCTGAACGGAACGCCGCATCGACCTGTGGAGGTGGTGTGCACGTGCGGTTCGTAGTCCGGTTCGTCCACGCCGCGTGGTTTCTCTCCGTAGCACTTCTCAGCGGATGTGCCTCGCTGCGGTACGGCGCGGGCGAGTCCCCGGCGGTCATCACCGCGTTTGCAGACGCCGACACGCTCTTCGCGCACGGGCGGTACGAAGATGCGATCCGCGCGTACGGCGAGTTCCTCACGTCCTATCCCACGAGCGCGTACGCGGACGACGCGTACCTCCGGATCGCCCACATCTACCTCTATCGCCCCGACTCCTCACGCGGATGGCCGGGCTGGTCCGGCGCAGACTACGCCGTGGCACGCGACACCCTCCTCGCGCTCATCCGTCGCTACCCGCGCACCGATCGCCGGGTGGAGGCGGAGAACTGGATCAAGGTCCTCGACGTCGCGTTGCGCGGGCTGGACGCACGGGTCCAGAAATACGACAGCACCACTGCGCCTGTCGAACAACGGAGAACCGGCACTCCCACGGCCCAACTGGAGACCGACCGCCGGCGGCTCCGGGCGAGCCTGCGCAGGGCAGAAGCTGAGCGAGATAGCCTCGCCGCCCTCAACCGACAGCTCGGGGAGGAAAACGCGGCGCTCACAGCGGAACTTGCGCGCCTGCGCGAGGAAACGGAACGCGTGAGGCGAATGCTCATCGAGCTTGAACGACATAGAGCCGAGGGGCAGTAGGAGTACCCCGGCGGAGAGAAGGGAACCGACAGGAAGCGCTCGTGGAAAAGAGTCTCACGACCGCCTCGACGCGGCCGGGTGTGGAGGAGTCGTACACGGGTCTTAAGGCTTGGTGAATCGCTTCACGTCCTCCTCATTGATTCCAAGACCGACGCCCGGACCATCCGGGAGGTGGACCGTGCCCTTCTCGATCCGAACCTGATCGTGCGCCGGACCATCACCGAGGAACTGCCCCGGTCCGTTCAGATCGGCGATCTCGACACCGTACCCCCCGTACAACTGCGCGCTCGCCATAAACCCGACGGAACTCTCCGTCAGACCGCTGCCGAGCAGGCCGATCCCCGCCGCACGACACATCTCGATGCACTGGCGCGCCCGTTGCAGACCGGCCATCTTGGACACCTTGATGACGAGCACGTCGAGCGCTTCCATCCGGATCGCCTGCACGAGGTCCGCCGGACCACACACCGTCTCGTCCACGGCGATCGGCACGTCGGAACGCGAGACGAGCCGTCTCAGGCCGGGAAGATCGTTCGCCGGGATAGGCTGTTCGAGCACGTCCACGCCGACCTCAGCGCACGCGCGGGCGATCTTGAGCGCGAACGCGGGGGTGTACGCCTGATTCGCGTCCGCCCAAAGGTACGCGCCCGGGGCCGTCTCTCTGACGGCGGCCAGGATCTCCACATCCCGTTCCGGCGAGATGCCGATCTTGACCTTGAGAGCCGCGTATCCCTTCGCGAGCCCCTCGCTTGCGATCCGGGCCGAACCCTCGGGCGTCGGATCACTCACGATCCACGAGAGGCGGAGCACATCCCCCCGCTTGCTGCCGAACAGATCGCGGAGGTTTAGCCCGTACGCCCTGCCGAGCAGATCGTGGAGGGCGATGTCAACGGCGCTCTTGGCAATGGGCTGGCCAACGGTGGTCCCCGGCGCGATGTCGGTGTCCATGAGCCGGTGTATGCCCTCACGGTCCGCCGGGTCTCTCCCGATGAGAACCGGTGCGAGGTAGTCCCGCAGGGTCGAAACGACAGACTCTTCCGTCTCGTAGCTCCACCGGTGCGACGGCCGCGCCTCTCCCCAACCCACCGCACCGTTGTCCGCCCTCAGGCGCACGTAAATGTGCGGCGCACCCGCCTGCGGGCTGCCGACCGAGCCGCGAGCGATCCTAAACTCCGTCTTGAACGGCAGGCGAAGGGGAAAGATGTCAACGCTCGTGATCTTCACCACGTCACCTCGCAATTGGCGAGTGCCCGGCATGACGGCTCACAGGTCGACGCGAACTCCGAGCCGATACTCGCGCGGGTTCAGATGCTGCAATCACTCGGTGCGCGCACTGGAGCGGCACCGCGGCGCTCTCATGCCGCTCACTCCACCCGGTAGTTCGGGGCTTCTTTCGTGATCGATACGTCGTGGGGGTGGCTCTCGCGCAGCCCGGCGAAGGTGATGCGGATGAACCGCGCCTTCTCGTGCAGTTCCTCAATGGTCGTCGCCCCAACGTATCCCATGCCCGACCGGATGCCTCCGACCAACTGGTACACATAGCCCGAGAGCGACCCCTTGTAAGGGACCCGACCTTCGATTCCTTCCGGCACGAGCTTGTCCGGGTCCACATCCGCCTGGAGGTACCGATCTCTCGAACCTTCTAACATCGCGCCGAGGGACCCCATGCCGCGATACACTTTGAAGGTGCGCCCTTGGTAGATGACCGTCTCGCCCGGGCTTTCGTCGGTTCCGGCGAACAGCGAGCCGATCATCACGGAATGTGCACCCGCCGCCAGTGCTTTCGTGATATCGCCGGAGTACTTGATGCCGCCATCCGCGATCACCGGCACACCGGCCTTTCTCACCGCTTCGACGGTGGTCATCACGGCGGTGATCTGCGGCACGCCGACCCCAGTGACCACGCGCGTCGTGCAGATCGAACCGGGGCCGACGCCTACCTTCACCCCATCCGCCCCGGCGTCGACGAGGGCCTGTGCGCCCTCGTTCGTGGCGATGTTGCCCGCGATGAGTGATACGTTCGGATAGCGCTTCTTGAACTGCGTGATTGCCTTGCACACGCGCTTGGCATGGCCGCGCGCCGTGTCAATGGCGATCACGTCAACTTCTTTCTCGACCAGACGTGCGGCGCGCTCCTCCCAGTCGCCGCTCGCACCGATGGCAGCACCCACGCGGAGGCGGCCGAGGCTATCGACGCACGCGTCCGGATACTCGATCTTCTTCTGCATGTCCTTGACGGTGATGAGTCCCCTCAGATATCCCTCGTCATCCACCACGAGGAGTTTCTCAATCCGATGGCGGTGGAGGATGCCCCGCGCCGCCTCCATGGAAACTCCCACCGGCGCGGTGATGAGGTTCTTGCTCGTCATGACGTTGCGGATCGGCTGGTCGAGGTTCCGCTCGAACCGAAGGTCGCGGTTCGTGACGATACCGACGAGCTTACCCGCTTTGTCCACGACCGGGACCCCGGAGATGTGGAGTTCGGCCATGACCTGAAGCGCTTCCCGGATCGATCTGTCCGGTCCCATCGTCACCGGGTCAACGATCATCCCGCTCTCCGACCGTTTCACCTTTTCGACTTCCGCCACCTGGTAGTCGATGGTGCAATTCCGGTGGACGATGCCGATACCGCCCTCGCGAGCGATGGCAATGGCCAGACGCCCCTCCGTGACGGTATCCATCGCCGCGCTCAGGACAGGTATGTTGATGCGGATCTGTCTGGTCAATTGCGTGCTGATGTCCACCTCGGCGGGAGCGACATCCGACTCGCCGGGAAGCAGCAGTACGTCGTCGAACGTGAGGCCTTCGGGCATGGATGCGTTCATGAGGTCAATCTCCCTTGTGAGGACCAACCCCACCTACGTGGGGACGGACGAGATCGTGCAGGCGAGCTACAGAGGCGGTGAGTGAGCATTGGCGGTGGTCCCTGCGCGCACGGGTGCCGGTCCAACCGGAGCCAAAGAGACCTAATTAACTGAATGTACCTGCCCCTGATCGGTTTGTCAAGCGCTGCTCCCAGCCCCGGACGCCGGTCCCCGCACAGCAAACCCACACCGGCGTTACCCATGTCTCCGAAGGAGTGTTACCTAATCTCTCCGGTCCGTACACCCGCTCGGGAAGGGATACGAACGCGAAGCGTTCGCTGGATGAGGGAGTGCGGGGAAAGCCAAGCCACAGGCACGTCAACGAACGCACCGATCCCCTGAAGCCCCTTCGCTCGCTCCTCGGTCGGGCTTACATTCTCCCGCCAAGCTCTCGCTGGTGGAACCCACGCTCCGAGACGCCAGATCCATGAAGCGGCATCTCCCGTTGCGCCCTGGCCGAATCGCTCCACCGGAAGACGCCGCGCTCGGCGTCATCGTCGGCGACCTCGCAAGCGTGTTCCTCTGGTTCCTCATCTTCGCCCTCACCGGAACGACCGGGAAGTCGCTCACCCACGACGCCGCGACCTGGTGAGGCTCCACTGGACGGCGCGCCACTGCGCACCTCCGATTCCCCGCCAGTTCGACGTAGCGCCGAGACACAGCCGCGCCAGCCGTCTAGAGCGTGACCCGCCCCAGCCCCTTTGCACTCTCGGAGAGCGCATCCATTGCCCTCATCTGTAGGGCGGCGTCGTCCGGACCCCACCGAAGCAGCTCTTCGCCGGAGACGGCCCGGCAGAAGTGCTCCACTTCGAGCGTATACTGGTCGGCGGGCGGAATGCCGATCGTCTCGATCCTGTCGTTCTTGTTGAGGATGAGTTCCGTCGCCAGGTCGGGACCCGGAGTCCACGGGTGCGTGAGCCGAAGCTGCGCATCGGTTCCGATGATGTCGAGGCTGTGGCGGTAGCACGTGGTAAACGAGCAGTTGAGTTCGCACACCACGTCGTCGGGGAATCGCATGATCGCGACCATCGTCTCATCAACGCCCGACTGTTCGCCGAAGTCTGCGGTCGCATCCACCCAGACCGGTTCTGCTTGGGTGATCTGCCTGCACGCGTTGAGGCAGTAGCACCCCACGTCCATGAGCGCACCGCCCGCAAGCTCCTTCCGAAGCCGGATGTTCGCGAGGTCGGTGAGATGGAAGGCGAACTCGGCCCGGATCATGCGCAGAGCGCCAAGGTCACCATCGCCGACTATCGCCCGCGCGCGCGCCCACTGAGGATGGAAGCGGTACATGAACCCTTCCATGACGATCTTGCCGGTCTCGTCCGCAACGGCGGTCACCTCTTCCGCCTCGGCGGCATTCTTCGTGAACGGCTTCTCGCAGAGGACGTGCTTCCCCGCCCTCAGCGCCCTGATCGTCCAGTCCTTGTGCATCGAGTTCGGGAGGGGGTTGTAGAGGCAGTCGAGCTTCGGGTCGGCGAGCATCTCCTCGTAGCTGCCGTAGAATCGGGGGATGCCGTGTTCCTGAGCATACGCTTCCGCCCGTTCCTTCGAGCGGCTGGCAATGCCTATGAGCGTCGCGTACCGTGCCGCTCGGATCGCCGGGATGAGCTTCCGGTTGATCCGGGCGGTGCTCAGGATTCCCCACGTGAGCGTCTCGGTCATCCGGTGGCCTCCTTGTGGGATGGGTGAGCCACGAATGAACGCCGATGAACGGGAATATACCGGTCCTCCGGGCGCGTCCGCGTCCATCGGTGGCGCACGGCTATTCGGGTATGAGGTTTGTTCCCGGCTTCAGGTCGAGGCAGAACGTCGAGAGGAGCTGCGCCGCCTGCTCCACGTCGCTCAGGGCGAGCATCTCGACGGTGGTGTGCATGTAGCGGAGCGGCAGACTCACCAGTCCGGCGGCGACTCCCGCGCGCGTCAACTGGATGGCATTCGCGTCGGTTCCCGTGCCGCGCGGCTCGCCTTCGAGCTGATAGGGGAGGTTATTCTTCTTCGCCGCCTCGACGAGTCGGTCGAACACGAGAGGGTTGAAGTTCGCTCCGCGCGCGATGGCAGGACCGCCGCCCAGGTTCACCTCGCCGGTCTTCCGCTTGTCCATGTCGGGCGAGTCGGTGGCGTGGGTCACGTCCACGGCGACGCCGATGTCCGGATCAATGCCGAAGGCGCTCGTGTGCGCACCGCGCAGTCCGACTTCCTCCTGCACCGTGCTCACCGCGTACACCGCCGCCTTCAGCCGCTTGCGCTTCTCCGCAATGAGCCGCAACGCCTCGGCGACGGTGAACGCGCCCGCCTTGTCATCGAACCCGCGCGAGATGGCAAACCCGTTCCGCATCTCCTCGTACGCGACGGTGTACGTCACCGGATCGCCTATGGATACGAGCTTCTTCGCCTCATCCTTGTCTTTCACCGCAATGTCGATCCAATAGTCCTCGATCTTCGGCTTCGGGTTCTTCCGCTCGTCCTCCGTCATGAGGTGGATCGCCCGCTTGCCGATGACTCCTTTCACCGCGCCGTTCTTCGTGTGGATGAGCACCCGCCTGCCGGGGATGATCCCCACGTCGTGGCCGCCGATGGGAAGGAAATGCAGGAAGCCCTGATCGTTGATGTAGTTGACCATGAAGCCAAGCTCGTCGCAGTGCCCGGCGAGCATGACGCGGGGCTTCCCCTTCGGGTTGATGGAGGCGATGGCGTTTCCGTGCCGGTCCGTGGTCACCGTGTCGGCGAATTGCTTCACGTACTCGCGCCAGACCCGCTGTGCGGGCTGCTCAAACCCCGACGGGCTGGGCGCTTCGAGGAGTTCTTTGAGGAAGGAGAGACTCGCATCTTGCATGGGGAAGACTCCTTGCGTGTGGGGTCGGCACGTCCGCAAGAAGAACAGCATCTTCAGAACACGAGCCGCTCTCCCATATCAAGACGTGCGCAGAGGAAATGCGACATGTGAATATCGCCACCGAGAGCGTAACGCGGCAACGCGGAAAGGACATGTGAGAGGAAGCGGTAGGGGCGCAAGGCCTTGCGCTCCTACTACGGGCTGGGGCATCGACACCCAATATCGACACGGGGGGGGATGGAATGAAAGGTCGATGAGGAACGGGCGGATAAGGTGAGATGGCACGGTATTGAACGTCGTCGTAGGGGAGGCTTTGCAGACCCTCCCGTACGGCAGAGATTGCCCGTGCGTCAGTAGTATGGGCGCAAGGCCTTGCGCCCATACAAGACATTCCCGGTACACCGCTTACGTCACGCACCGGTACGAATACAGTCGCGCGTTCCTCAGGTAGAACTTGAGTTTTGCGGGTCGCCCGGCAAGTTCGGCAACGGATTTCCGCTCTTTCCACCGCACGCGAGCATCCACGCTGTCCCGGCTCACGGGGATGCACTCGTCTCGCGTGTAGCCGGGGATCGGTTTGTCGCGTTCATCGAGGAGTTCGACGCGGGCATCGCCCCAGTCGGAAACGACGTTGAGCGAGAGATGTTCGCCGCCGAGTGCCAGCGGTCGCGTCTGAATCCACCCACCGTCGTAGCTCGCGTCGATGGAGGCGAACCCGTCGAGCCGGATCGTCGCAAGGCCGATGGCCATGCTCGTCCGGGCACCGGGAGGTGCAAGCGAGAAGCGCGGCTCGTCCTGATCGGGGTCGATACGCGGCTCGAACTCGCCCCTCACTTTGTTGTGCCGGCGGGAGGTCCCCCGGTAGTAGATGTGGAGCCTGTCGCCGACTCGGATCGGCGGAGCACCGGTGAGGAGTATCTGGAAGCGATCCCACTCGCCGACCTCGCCGGTCCGAATGAGCGGCCCGTACTCGTGCTGACTGAATCCCGGTCTGCGCCAGGTCTCGCCGTCCCGGCCTGAGAGGAGGTGGAGCGTCTGCGTCTGCGCATAGGCGTTCCGGTCGAAGTGGGTGAGGAAGCCGAGGTACTGCTCCCCGTAGACGAAGCCGGTGTTGTTGTAGAGAGTCTCCTCCTCATTGAGGATGTCGAGGAACGCGTTCGGCCTGGTCCAGTTCACGAAGTCCCGGCTCGTGCTCATCGAGCGCTTCATCCCGTCGCGGAGGAACGCGACGTATCGTTTCCTGATCGTGTCGATCATGAACGACTGAGCGTCGCCGATCGGCCCCAAGTCCGCCGTCCCGGGGCGCGGGTGGAAGTGGAAGATCGGCTCCGGTGAGTGCGACCAGTTGATCCCATCCGGCGACCACGCGGTGTAGATGCCGGACATCGGACCGTCCCAGTCGTAGCTCGACCAGCCGACCGCCTTGTACTGCGCGCGGTGTCCCCCGCGTTCGGGACCGCCCTGCACGAGCGGGTCCTTGAGCATGGACTCCCAGTGGTCCATGCCGTCATGGTGCGTGGCCGGGATGACGATGTTGTTCCGCTTCGAGCCGTCAAACTCGTGGATACCAATCTCCGGGCGCTCCCAGTGGATGCCGTCCGGTGAAAGCGCGAGACATTGCACGTGTGCGGCGTGCCCTTCACGCGGGACCCCCGCCATGTACCATGCCTTGAAGACCTGCTCCTCTTCGTCGTAGATGACCGACGCGGTCATACCCGGATGCTTCTCCCACGACGCCTCCTGTCTGAGCACGGGATGCCGCCCGTACTTCGTAGCCTGATGGAACGTCCGAACGACGTTCTCCCGGAGCTCGATGTCGTGTAGGTCCACGAACAGGCGGGCTTTGTCGGTGAGAGTGCCCACGTCACAACCTCCTTGCAATACATAGCGGACGACTCGACAGGTACATGTGCCAACGTGCCAATGGGGCTATCAGGGCGAGGCGTGCCTCGCCCTTTACGAATCTGCGACCGGGGTTGCTCAGCCCGTCTCTGAGAATCGTCTACGCTTCGAGCGAGTGGTACTCCCATTCGTCGAGCGGCGTGAACCGGGTCGAATCGAACGGGAACGCGGGTCCGAACGGGGCGTCAACGACGCTTCCGAACTCGACCTTCCCCGACCTGATGGCGAGCGTCGCAAACCCACGTTCGTGGCGTCGGTAGAGATCGCCATGTTCTGCGAGGACTCGCGCCTGCACGTCGTCGGGGAACATCGAGAGACCGCGGAAGTAGTGGTGGCCGTTCCGCTCGGCATGGCTGATGCCGAGCGTGGCGAGGGTGGAAAGGTCCTCGATGAGCGCAATCGGACCGATGTTCGTGAGGTCCTCCCCGCTCATGACGTACCGCTCGTCGGGGTTCTTCGTGCCGAGCAACCGGATCAGGCAGGCATTGGCAATTCCCTTGAAGACCCCCTTGCAGTTCTTGTGGCTTGTGCCGATGTAGCCGCAGGCAAGCGCCCGCCGCACGCTCTCGATCGTCTCATCGGACTCGTCGATGATCATCGGCGGACGATCCTCCCACGAAAGCTTTGCCCCGCACACCTCCTCGCTCAGGGCGACGCTCCGGTGCAGTGGCTGCTCGACGAACAGGAGACCGTTGAGGAAGGTCTTCAGTTCAGTATCGGCAATGAGGGAATGCCAGAACTCGCGGAACAACTCTACCTGCCGGTAATTCTCGTTCCCGTCGAGCGTGTAGGCATACTCCCGATGCTGCCCGGACTGGATCACTGAGGCGATCCGGAGGAGCCGCTCGCGGTCAATCTCAGCGTCCCCGGCGAGCTTGATCTTGAAGTGCGTGAGACCGTACGCCCAGATGCACGCTTCGAGCGATTGCGGCAACCCGTCGTCGATCCGCTCATGCTCCGGGATCTCCCCGTCGGTGAGCGGGTCGGACAGGCCGACGGTGTGCCGGACGATGATGCGCCGAAACGGTTCCGAGGGGAGCAGGTCGTCCGGATCGAAGCCGTCGAGTTCCTCGTGGATGTCACCGAGTCGGATGCCGAGCGTGTTCCTCCGGACCGCGCTCGCAAGTGGCCTCCCGGTCGCCCGGCAGAACCCGTCGATGAGGGCGCGCTCGACGAGCGTGACGCCGAAGGCCCAGAGGAGCGGAGGATGGCTCGTCGATGCCGCCCACTGTTCCTGTCCGGCGTAGACCCCTCGCCAGAGGTCGAAGACGGTGCCCGCCCCACCGAGCGCCTCGGCAATCCCGCACGCCGACCGGATCACGGCGAACATGTCCCGCAGATCGGCCTCGAACGTCGTGTCCGGGTCCTTCGTGAACCACTTCGGCACCAGCCCCTCGGAAGCGATACCGTATGCCCGCTTCCCGCCGACCTCGACCTCTACCCGGACGAAGAGATGCGGCACGGCAGTGAGCGCGGCAATGCCGTACCGGAACGGCATCCGCGCGCGCGTGTTGAGCACGTGCACATTGATGGATCGGACTCTTATCGTCATGAAGAACCCGCCTCACAGAAGACGTCTCATCCGGTTCCTCGCCCATCCCCTGCATCTTCGCATGTACGTGCGCGACACGTCGTGCCCCAGTTGGAGCAAGCCGGGCTTTCGTTCGCCTGCATCAACGCGGTGCTTGGCTCCCGCCGAGCACCATGTCTCGCCCTTTCACGAACGCGGCCACCTTTCGGTCGGCGACGCTGCGGGAAGCATCCAGAAGCCGCAGCCGGGATGGGATAGCTGCCGAGGACCCTTGATACAAACGGAAGCGCATCCGTGGAAACGTTCGAACAAGAACCCTCCACCGTAGAGGCACCGAGACATGCGAGTGTTGGGCAGGTCGAGCTTGGTTCCCGAGCGAGTTGCAGGCTATACTGATGGTTGGACCGAACTACGTATGTCACGGACTCCGCATATCTCCTCCGGGAAGGGAGCGGGCCCGTCCGTTGCCTGTACGACCGGCACGTATGTGGTCTGTTTCGCCGCGCTGAATGGCTCGGGACAATCGCTGCCGTGGGCTTCCAAGCTCAAGGTGTCCCGTTCGAGCACAGTGAGGCGGGGTCATGTGGAGTGTTTCTCGGCGTGAAGCCGTCATGACATCACCTGCTCGACAGCTTTCTGATCTCTTCCTCCGTGAGCGCCCGATTGTAGAAGCGAAAGTCGCGCACCGAGGTCCATCGTTGTTCCCTCCTGAGAGCCCCTGACGACGTGAGCCGTAGGGGCAAACCTACGTGTTCGGCCGCACGTGCCATCTGGGAAGATGGGCGGGCACTCGGGTCCCCCGTACGTCACAGCAGCGCGCGATTGTGCTTGCGCTGAATGCACGCACGGCAGGAGAGCGATGCTCGCCTCTTCCCCCGGTCAACCCCCGTCTGTTGTTGGGAAACCCGCCAGACCGTACCTTTTCAATTCTCGCCCGGCATGTTCGCCACGCAGAGCATTGCCGCGCCTGACAGTCGCCTGCGAGTACCCGACACCGGCATCTGTGCCGGTCCCGTTATCCTTTCCGCGAAGGACCGGTCACGAGGCTCCCGTTGATGACGGATCAGAGATATATACGGAACTTCTCCATCATCGCCCACATCGACCACGGGAAGTCTACTCTTGCGGACCGGCTCCTCGAACGCACCGGGACCCTGAGCGCCAGCGAGATGCACGATCAGGTGCTCGACACCATGGACCTTGAGCGGGAGCGCGGCATCACGATCAAGATGCACGCGATCCGGATGAAGTACACGGCGAAGGACGGCAACACCTACATCCTCAACCTCATCGACACGCCGGGTCATGTCGATTTCTCGTATGAAGTATCCCGGAGTCTTGCCGCGTGCGAAGGGGCGCTCCTTGTCGTCGACGCCGCGCAGGGGGTCGAGGCGCAGACGGTGAGCAACCTCTATCAGGCGGTCGCCGCCGACCTTGAGATCATCCCGGTCGTCAACAAGATCGACCTTCCCAGCGCGCAGATTCCCATGGTCAGGCAGGAGATCAAGGACCTGCTCGGTTCGACCGACGAGGAGATCATGCTCTGTTCGGCAAAGACGGGGGAAGGCGTGGAGGATATCCTCGAGGCCATCGTCAAGCGCATCCCCCCGCCGTCCGGAAATCCGAACGAACCGCTCCGGGCGCTCATCTTCGATTCCGCGTACGATCCGTATCGCGGCGCGGTGGTCAACGTGCGCGTCGTGGACGGAGCATTGAGGCCGGGGCAGCGGATCAGGCTCGCCGCGACGGGTGCGGTGCACGAGGCGGACGAGGTCGGTTATCTCCGGCTCGGACGAGTTCCCGCCGATTCGCTCGGTGCTGGCGAGGTAGGCTATCTCTGCGGCGCGATCAAGACGATCAGCGAGGCCCGCGTCGGCGACACCGTCATGGACAACAACCATCTGGCCACAGCGCCGCTCAAGGGCTATCAGGATGTCAAGCCGATGGTCTTTGCCGGCATCTACCCGGTTGACGCCGACACGTACGAGGACCTCCGCGACGCCGTCGCCCGCCTGAAACTGAACGACGCTTCGCTCGTCTACGAGCCGGAAAGCTCCACAGCGCTCGGCTTTGGATTTCGGTGCGGCTTTCTCGGCCTTCTGCACATGGAAATCGTGCAGGAGCGGCTCGACCGCGAGTTCGGCCTCGCCATCATCACGACCGTGCCGAACGTTCGGTACCGGATCGTGACGACGAACGAGGAGACCGTCTGGGTGGACAGCCCGTCGAAGCTGCCGAACCCGGCGTTCATCGACCGGTTCGAGGAGCCGTATCTTCATACTCAGATCGTCACGCCGTCCGAGTACATCGGACCGATCATGAAGCTCTGCATGGACCGACGGGGGGCCTACCAGACCACCGAGTACCTCTCCCCCAGAACGGTGGACATCCGGTTCGACATGCCCCTCTCCGAGATCGTGTTCGACTTCTACGATAAGCTGAAGTCGTCGACCCGTGGCTACGCGTCGTTCGACTACGAGTTCGCCGAGTATCGTCCCTCGAAGCTCGTGAAACTCGATATCCTGCTCAACGGAGACCCGGTCGATGCGTTGAGTGTCATCGTCCATCAGGAGAAGGCATACGACTGGGGGCGGAGCTTCTGCTCGAAACTGAAGCAACTGATCCCGCGTCAGTTGTTCGAGGTGATCATCCAGGGTGCGATCGGCAGCCGAGTGATCAGCCGCGAGGTGATCAGGCCGCTCCGGAAGGACGTTACGGCGAAATGCTACGGCGGCGACATCACCCGCAAGCGCAAGCTCCTCGATAAGCAGCGCGAGGGCAAGAAGCGGATGAAGCGGGTCGGCAGTGTCGAAATCCCGCAGGAAGCGTTCCTCGCGGTGCTTCAGATGGAACCGAGTTGAGTGTCTGTGGTCGAGCGTGTCACCCCATGCGCTGGTTGTGCTCTCAACGACTGATCCGCCGGGAGTCGTTTCAAAGCTCGGAGGTAAGACCCTTCTGTGAACCGCAAATCCGCCACGCCACCGATGAAAGCACCGAGCGAAGTGCTCCGCAATCACCCCGATGCGCCTGACCGCAAGAAGTCGCTGCTTCGCGAGTACGTTGAGCCGCTGCTCGGCATCCTCCTCGTCGCGCTGCTGATCCGCATGTTCATCGTCCATGCGTACCGGATACCCTCCGGCTCGATGGAGGACACGCTTCTCGTGGGCGACTACCTCCTCGCCAACCGATTCGTGTACGGTGCGCCCGTCGAGATACCGTTCACCGGAATCGTCTTCGGTCGGCTTCCCGGTCTGACCGGGCCACAACGCGGCGACGTGGTGATCTTCGCCTCCTGGACGGACACCACGGAGGATTTCATCAAGCGGTGCGTCGGGCTTCCGGGCGACATCATCCTCGTGCGGGACAACGTGCTCACCGTCAACGGGCGCCCGTTCGATGACAGCCTGAAAGAGCGATTCGGGAACGACGAGAGCATCTTCCCCAAGGTGAAGTACGTGCCGAGTCCGTACATGAACACATACGGCTTGGGAGGGGTCGATCCGAGCAACTACGGTCCGCACGTCGTGCGCCAGGGATACATCTTCGTCATGGGCGACAACCGGAACAACAGCGCGGACAGTCGATTCCACGGTGACGTACCGATGTGGCGCCTCAAGGCGCGGGCGATGATCATCTACTGGTCCATGGACACCGGAAAGCCGATCTGGGATGTCCCCGCGTTCGTCCGATGGGAGCGGATCGGTAGACTCGTCCACTAACCTATTGTCACGAACACGAGCATTGGGGGCAACCACATCGGGTTGCCCCTACGCCTCCACGAAGGGGACTCCTGCGCAGGGGCAGGCCGGACGAACGCAGCGCGTTCGCTGGCTGCCCTGGCGTACCCACAGAATGAGGCTTGAAGGCCGACTAGGGCGCGGGAGAGGGCTTTCAGCCTACCCACAACGGTGGTTGCGTCTCTTCTCATGGCGGTCGAAGTCGCAAGAAGAGGAGAATCTGACGACGGGGCGCGTTCGCGCGAGGGCGGGGTTGAAGCCGCCGGGGGCGAGCGTGAGCCGAACGGACCGAGCATACCGGTCCGGACGTACGGAGTTGTCTTTCTTGCGGCGTTCGCCGTCGCCGTGCTCCTTCGCGTGCTCGTCATTCACGCCTATCGCATCCCATCCTCTTCGATGGAGGACACCCTCCTCGTCGGCGACTACCTCCTCGCCGAGCGGCTGACGTACGGGGCGACCGTCGAGCTGCCGTGGTCACGTCGGCCACTTGTCCGGCTGCGCGCTTTGCGCCGCCCGGAGCGGGGAGACATCGTCATCTTCCGCGCCTGGGGCGGACCGAGGCAGGAGTTCATCAAGCGATGCGTCGCTCTGGCGGGGGATACGGTAGAAGTACGGGATAACGTCCTGTTCGTGAACGGAGCGCCGTTCGACTCGCTCCTCACACGTCGGTTCGACCCGGACAGCCGCACGGCCCCGCGCATCAAGCATAGCGCCGGCGCCGCTCGCCACACGGACCTTCCGTCCTTTTCGAGCCGCCTGAGGGATTTCGGGCCCCACGTTGTCCAGCCGGGGCACATCTTCGCTGTCGGAGACAACCGCAACAATTCCGACGACAGCCGGACCAACGGCGACGTGCCTCTCTCGGCGCTCCGGGGCAGGCCGCTCGTCATCTACTGGTCGATGAACCAGCAGGGCGGCAGGCGGAACCTCCTTGCCCGCGTGCGGTGGTCGAGGATCGGTCGCCTTCCCCGGTAGAGGGTCGCCCTACAGCCACGCGTTGAACCCTTCCGCATGGAAGAAGAGGAAGAACGCGTCGTACAGGGCGGACCGAGGCCGGATGCGCAGGTGGTGAGGGCCGAGATGCTCGACACCGGACGACGGAGACTCGGTTCAGCATCGCCTTGGACTCCCTCTCCATGCGGTGTACGGAAACCCGATCCGGGCCGTCGGGCAGAGTCTGTACGTCCGGGCACTGGCGGTTCGACCGTTGTTACACGACTTCATGTCGTCTAACGTTAGGCACCGGTATCGCGGGATACCGTAGATTACGTTCCGGTTCTCCCATTCAACAACCGGTGCGCGGAACGAAGGTCGGTCACGTGCGGAGAACAGTGGGCGCTCTCCTGTGGATCGTAGCCGCGCTGGTCGGCTGTGAACGGACGCAGGTGACTCCGGCGGCGTATCTCGTGAACCTGAAGGCCGCTGTGACACCTGTCGGCATCGACGTGAGCTTCGAGCTGCTCGACCGTGATCGCCAGCCCACGCTCGTCCTGTTCGGAACCGGTGTGATCCGGATCGAAGACCGTCCCGACTCCCTCATGGAGCCGGAGGGGACAGTTCCGGAGACGCCCGGACCCACGGTCCACTCCAGCTCTCCCATGCCGGGTTCAACGGCCAGCGCCGCCGGTGGCCTCGACTCGACGTGGCTTCTCTACAACGCGCGGTTCTTCGTCTACCGGGATCACTTCAGCCGCGAGGTGAAAGCTACGCAGACGGGTGAGCGAACGGTCCCGATATGCCATCTGGGCGTGTACCCGTACCGGCACTTCCTGCGGAAGCCGCGACGGCCCGACGGGGTCGTGCGCGTTGCGTTCGTGGCGGTTGACGGGTCGTACGTGATGATGGAGGAGCAGAGGGTTCGGTGGCCGGCAGAGGCGTTCGACGAGGAAGTGGGCAAGCCGGTGAAGCGGTTTGGAAATCGCTGAGGTACCCGCCGCCGGGCTTTACCATCGGGAGGAATCACGCGATGTGCACGTTTCTCACAGGGTGAGCAGAGCCTGCAGTTGGAGTGATTGACCGCCGTTGATCACGTCGAGCGAGAGGGGCACAGTACAGATGCTTTTTCGTATATTTCGTACGATGTGCACCGCATCTCAATGCGCGCGCACGGTGCGCGAATTGGGGCAATCCACCGGTTCATCGACTTCCTGAGGCGAACGGTAACATCCCCCCTTCTCGGTCCACCCGTTCACGTGTCTGTCCTGCGTGAGGGATTCCGTCCGGGTGTGAGGGTCGATAGGTATCCTGGGAGGAGTGGTGCAGTGGCAGCGTGTCGCTTCAACGATATTGAGCTTCCCGTCTTCCTCGGAAAGACCGTCTTCGAGCACGCGGACCTCCGCCGGGACATTCGCGTGCCCACCTCGTGCAACCGGAACGGTGAGTGCCACGAGTGCATCGTGGAAGTGCACGAGGGATTGCAGGCACTCAGCCCCCGCACCGACCCCGAGAAGTTCCTCAGCGACCCCTACCGCCTTGCCTGTCAGGCGGTGGTCCTGCGCGACGACGTTCCCCTTTCCTTCTCGACTCTGAAGCGCAAGCCGAAAATCCTCACGAACAGCACCACGATCAGCGTACCCCTCAGACCGCGCACGCGGCGTGAGGGGGAGTACGTCGTGAGGAACGGCGAGCGGATCGACAAGTACACCGGCGCGGTCTACGGCGTCGCGCTCGACGTGGGCACGACGACCATCGTCGGTCAGTTGGTGGACCTCGAGACGGGCGAACGGAAGCTTACCGCCGCGTTCGAGAACCCGCAGATCTTCGGCGGAAGCAACGTCCTACATCGGATCAGCTACGCCAACAACGACCCGAACGGTGAACTCAAGCGCGTGCTCGTCGGCCACCTGAACGGAGAGCTGCGGCGGCTTGCCAAGCGAAGACAGGTCTACGAGATGGTCGTCGCCGGGAACCCGACCATGCGGGACATCTTCTTCGGCATCGACGTGCGGACCATCGGCGTGAAGCCGTTCAAGTCGATCACCGAGCACGAGATGCTCGCCGGGAAGCGGAAGAGCACCGCCCTCACCGCGAACCCGAAGGACCTCGAGCTCTACATGAACCACCACGGCCTCGTCCACGGGATGCCGCTCGTATCGTGTCACGTCGGCGCGGACACGGCGGCGGGTATCCTGGCGACGCGCCTGTACGAGCGGGAGCGCCCGTGCATACTCATGGACATGGGGACGAACACGGAGGTGGTCCTCGGGAACCGGGATCGGCTCATCGCCGCTTCGTGTCCCGCCGGACCGGCATTCGAGGGAAGCGGGCTACGGTGCGGGATGCCGGGTCTCGAAGGCGCAATCGAGTGGGTGAAGCTCAACGGCGGGAAGCCTCAGTACGGCGTCATCGGCGACGTCAAACCGCGCGGCATCTGCGGCTCCGGCGTCGTGGACATACTCGCGGAGCTCACGCGCGCGGGGATGGTCAGCTCCCTCGGCAGGTTCACCGACGGCGTCACCGAGTTCATGATCGCGCCAGAGCATAGGATCGGTCTGGACCGTCAGGACCTCAGCCAACTGGCGCAGGCGAAGGCGGCGAACTACGCCGGGCAGCAGATTCTCCTGCGGAAGTACGGCATTGGGTGGGACGATCTCGAATACTTCTTCTTTTCCGGCGGGTTTGCCAACTACCTCAACGTGGAAAACGCGCAGGCTGTCGGTCTCATCCCGCCCATCGACCCACAGAAGGTCATGAAGGTGGGCAACACCTCACTGGAGGGAGCGGCGCAGGTGCTCGTCAACGAGGATCTCAGGGAGAAGATCGAGGAGGTCGTGAAGACCGTCGAGCACATCGAGTTGGAGTCGGAACCGGACTTCTTCGATATCTACGTGGAAGGATGTCTGTTGGAGCCGATGAGTCCGCTACCGGATTGACAAAAGCGATTGTACTAGGGGCGAGGCATGCCTCGCCCCTACGCTCGGTCGCCGACCTACGCCGACGGTTTCTCTTCCGGTTTCTCCGGGGCTTTGACCTTGCACGTGCTGCAGCCAAAGACCGCGTAGAGGCCGCACCAGCCGATGATGCCGGTGATGAGCGCGATCGCGCCGACGATGATCAGCATCAGCACCCACATGAGCGCCCCGGTCACGCAACCCCAGATGCCGGCGGCGAGCAGGATCACTCCGAGGATGATCCGGATGATCCGGTCGAGCGTGCCTTCGTTCCGCTTCATCTGCGAACCCTCCTCCTGAAGGTGAGCGAACGGTGAACGTGCTGTGTGAGACATCGAGCGTTGGCTGACGGTCGCCGTGAGTCCCCCCTCAGAATATCGCTCTCATGAGCAAGAACGCTGCTATCGTGCGAAAGATTCCATCTCTGACCCGCGCCGCTCGCGCGCCCGCCTCATCGCCGTGATCGCGTCCGCCCGTTCATGGACGACGAGATGGATCGCCTGTGCGACAACCGCCGGGTCCTCGTCGCCGGGGAACAGCACGTTCCGACCGGTGAGCGCACCCCGGACGTTCGGCCCTGCGCCCACGCCCCGGACCACCTCCTCCACCGTCAGCCACGGCTTGCCCGTCGCCTCTCCGCCCAAGAGCAGAAGCGGTAGGCTGGTCGCCTTCGCCACGCGGTCGAACTCGTCCGTGTAGGCCACCTTGAGCCATGTCCGGGCCGTCGAGTGGCTGAGCGCCTGCGCAATGCCGATCACGCGGATCATCGGGTCTGGCTCCCTGATCGTCCGGTAGCCAGTTTCCGTCTTCTCGACGGGGAGCGGCTCCAGGAAGATCGGCATCTTGAGATCGTTGCACTCCTCCATCGCCTGCGCCACCCAGTCCATCGTCTGGAGGACGTAGCGGTCGTACGGGTCGGGTAGGGAGATGCGGAACAGGAGTTTCGCGCCGTCGAGGTTCATCTCGGCAATCTTCTTCGCCGAGCGATAGCTCGACATCTTGTCCATCATCTCGTACTGGGCACCCGCAAGCCCGGTCCGGTTCATGCTTGCGACGAGCACCCGATTCGCAAGCACCGACGGCCTACCTCCCTCTTGCAGGAGGTAGTCGGCGAGCACCACGTCGTCGATCACGTCCGAGGTCGCCATGAGGCCGTCCAGGTCGCTACCGACGAGCACCCGCATGATCCGTCCCAGGTAGTCGAGCCGGTTGCCCATCGCCACCGGATCGTCCCCGACGTTCGTGACGTTCCGCGCCGGGTGGTCCGCGGCCAGGATGGTGAGCCGACCGTCCGTCGTGAGGTGCTTGCGCTTCTCCCGTTTTGTCAGGAGCTCCACCGCAAGGCCCGGCCTGGTCACGCGCAGCTCGGTGATCCGGGCGAGGGCTGACTCGGGGAAGAAGCGATGGGAGCGGAACGCGTACCCGGACGGGCGGGCGTACGCCACATTGATAGAGTTGCGCGCCTCGTCGAAGAATGCCTTCGCCGTGGCGATCACGTCCTCCGACGACTCGGAGCCGAACGGCTGCACCTCGAAGCCGATGGTTCCCCGATAGTCGATCTCCGCGAGCGCCCCGACGAACTCGGCCAGGACCGTGCTATCCACCGCGCTGCCCGGAATGCCGAATTTCGGATGCTGATCTCCGTAGCGGCCCTCCGCATCCTTCGCGGTGCGGTTGATCACGCAGTTGGCGATGTGGACATGGGCGAGGTACGGGCGAAGCCCCTTCAGCGCCTCCGGCGTCTCGCCCATGATCACCATGTGGCTCGAATCGTAGAGCAGGCCGAAGTTGTTGTTCCCCCGTTCGTACCGGATATTCTCCGCCAGGCGAACCGCCTCCGGCGTCGTGCCGACGAACTGACCCTTGAAGGCATGCGGTCCGCCTTCCTCGATGCGGTTATCGAACACCTCGAGGATGACGCTGATCTTCTTCTTCCTCGCCGCGCGGCTGATCGCATCGAGACTCCGCACGAGGCCGGTTCGTGCCATTTCCCTGATTTCCGACGCTCGCGGGGCGTCCGAAATCCCGTAGGCCGGGTCGCGCCCGGAGAGGAGGGTGAGCTTCGAGGCGCCGAGCTCTCCGGCCTCGTCCAATAGGTCGAGAATGCGCGCCACTGCCTTCTCGCGCTCGTTGTCGTCAATGGCGGAAATATCTGACGGGTGGATAAGATTCTCTTCATTGATGAGCTGCACCGGTTGGCAGACGAACGTTACCTCGATGCCCTTGGGACGCTCCTTCCTGATGAGTTCCGCCACCCGCCGACGGTGATCCGTGTCTTTGATGTGCGTGACCTCGATTCCCCCGAAATAGCGGTCGGCGAGCACCCGCCGGATCGTGCCGAGGAGATACTCCGCATCCGCCTCCGAGCGAAGCACGCTGTTGGTGTTTCCGGGACCAGGGAAGGCCATCGGGTGGACGAGCGACAGGGTGACGTGGTCGAGTGACATGGTTAACTCCCGGCGCATGTATGCGCCGTCCGAAGCGGCAGGTGCGCGGGATCGGCAGCCTCGAGCGACCCGTGAGGGTGCGCAGATTCCGGCCAACTCGGTTTCAGCGCGAGTTCTCCTTCCGACGAGGAAACGTACAGGTCGCCCACCGCGTAGGCAAGGGCGTGAAATCGACGACCGGCTGGCGGCTTTCGCTTCGATTGCCGGGGTCGGACCTACCGAACGGCCACGCGGAGCAAGGGAGTGATCGCGGGAACGGCACATGGTTTCGCCGCTCCGTATCATCATGGTGTCCATGAGCGGATCACGTTCCACACGACCAGCGGTCTCCAGGAACGCCCTCGGGCGAGCGCATGAAGGAGCGAACGAAAACCCATGAGCGACACGGCGATCGTGCTCGCGTCCGGTGGGATGGATAGCTGCGTCACCGTCGGGCTTGCGCACGAGGCGGGGCACGAGCTGGCACTTCTTCACGTCAACTACGGGCAGCGGACCGAGAAGCGGGAGGTTGAGGCGTTCCAGGCGATAGCGGACCACTACGGCGTCCCGAAAGACCGGCGGCTCGTCGTTCACATCGGTTTCCTCCAAGCCATTGGTGGCTCGGCGCTTACCGACCGGTCCATCCCCGTCCCGGAGGACGAGCCGCTCGACCGAGGCGGCATTCCGATCTCCTACGTTCCCCAACGCAACGGCAACCTCCTCTTCATCGCCGCCGCGTGGGCCGACGTGCTCCGAGCGACGACGATCTGGACGGGGATGGTCGAGGAGGATTCGATCGGCTATCCCGATTGCCGGCGCGCCTTCTGCGATGCCGTGGAACGCGCCATCGGAGCGGGAAACCACGACGAGAGCCCCGATCCGAGGATCATCACGCCGCTCATTCATCTCACGAAGGCGGAGATCGTCCGGGCGGGTGCGAGGATCGGCGCGCCATTCCATCTGACGTGGTCGTGCTATCAACGGGAGGATGTCGCCTGCGGGCGATGCGACAGTTGCCGTCTTCGGCTTCGAGGGTTCCAACAGGCGGGCGTCGAGGACCCGATCCCGTACGAAGGTCGCTGAAAGCACCGATTGGTGCTTCCGCAGTCGGGCCTTTCCTCGAGGACGCGTTGAGGCGACGAAGCCGGGCTGTAGCCCCGTGTGGTAGGTTAGGGCGTCCTGCCCGATCGTCCGAGGATGTCTTTCCTGAGCGCCAGGAGTTCCTTGAACGCTTCGAGAACCACCTTCGGGTTGGCGCCGGTAGCCTTTCCCGCACGTCTGGGTAGGTGTGTGACGCCGACGTGGCCGATGGTATACCCGGCGTGAACGGCGCGCGCGAGGATCTCCGCGTCGATAAGCGTGCTCGTCGATTTCATCTCGATCCGGCTGAAAATCTCGCGCCGGTAGAGCTTGAACGCGGAGTTCACGTCCTTCACCTTGAACCTGAGCACGCGCTTGACGAGCCAGTTCCACCCCGACGAATAGAGCAGCCGGGCGACGTTGTCCTGTCGTTTCATGCGGTATCCATTGACGATGTCCCAGTCCCGGGCCATCGGCAAGAGTAGCTCGATCTGGGAGATGTCGAATTGCAGGTCGCCGTCGGTGTAGAACACCCACTCCTTGGTCGCGTTCCGGAACCCGCTCTGCAGGGCTGCCCCGTACCCGCGATTGCGTCCGTGGTGGATCACCCGGATGCGCTGGTTCTGTGCGGCCAGCGCGTCCGCAAGCTCTCCGGTGCGGTCACGGCTGCCATCGTCGACCAGGATGATCTCGTAGTCGAGACCGAGCCGTTCGAGTGTCTTCACCGCTTCCCGCGTCGTGTTCTCAATGTTCCTTTCCTCGTTGTAGAAGGGGAAGAATACGGTGATCTCCCGGACCACGAGGTTATCAGGTTGTGGCGACGACTGGTCGGTCACTGATCCCTCCTCTCGATGCTTCAGGTATTTACCGTGACCGTGCGCTGCGACCGAGGCACTGCCGCAAGAGGATACGGCACACTCGCGGCAGACCCAAGACGAGGTCCGGCGTCCTCACCGAGCGCGTTGGAGATCGGGAACGCCGGGCGTTGGACCCTACGTCGCGAAGCGGTACGACCGACCCGAGGAGCATCGCTTCTCATTCGGCGATGTCGTGCTCGTTATTATGTAGGCAGAACGCGGTGAGAATGCGGGACCGCTTGGAGATGACACGGGACGCTCGCCACGTGGCACCGTGCCGAGCGCTTGCGCGTAGGAGCGAGGGGATACGAGGTGAACACGGCAGAGAGCAGCGGAATCTGGCGTCTGAGGGTGCCACTGCTGATCTCGGGGGCCCTTCTCATTCATGGGTGCGGCCTGTTCCAGCGCAGCACGTTGTACAGCGTAAAGAGCGGCTACTCCTTCCGCGGAAAGACCCTCGGCCTGTGCGTGATCCTCGACGGTGACGAACAGGAGGCGCTCGACGAGACCCGGGTGGCCCGTCGGACCATCTCCTCGACTGAAAACGAAGGGTACGCGGGGGATCTAGCTACCGCCGGCGCACGGATCGACGCCGGCATCATCCTGCCTCCGACAACGGTCAACAAGCTCGATGTGAACCTGAAGCACTCGCTGTACTACGACGAGGACCTCATCCATCCGATGATCGAGCAGTCGAAGACGATGCTCGAGCGACGCGGGTACCGAGTGGAGATCGTCAGCGTGCCGGGCGGTGAGGTGCGCGTGCAGGAGCTTGCCGATCAGGCGCGTACGAAGGGGTGTCAACTGCTTGCGGTGGAAACGGTCGCCCTCGCACGCAGTTGGAACATCGGTCGTCCCTACCAGTCCCCGACTTCCGGGGAGTTGAGCACGTCGTTTCAGTGGCAGCTCTATGTGGGCGGGCTGGTGCTCACGAACATGAGCATCTTCGACATCACCAGCGGCGAGGTTGTCTGGCAGCACGCTCGGAGGGACATCAGCGCGGAGTTCCTTGGGCCGATCCTCGCCGAACTCCGCAACGACAACCTCCTTCAAGGGGAGTTTGCCGCACATCCGGGGCAGTATCAGGCTTGGATGTACCGGCAGTCGGCGGCTCGCTCGCTCCATCTCCTGTTCCGGACGCTCGAACCGGGCTTCGTCCCGCTGCCCGCCGGGTCGAGCCAACTTGACAGCATCGCCGCCGCGCGGAGGTACGCGCCGGGCGATGAGGTCCTCGCGCAGCCGCTGGAGTCGGAGATCCTTTGGCTTCCCGCGACGGTGGTTTCCGATGAGGAGGACGGCGTGCACCTGCGCTGGCCGGAGGGTGTCTGGCACGGCGTCTCGGAGCGAACCACGTTGTCGCGGACGAGGGTGATGCCGAAGCCGAACCGCTGGCCTCCCATCGTCTGGGTTCGCGCACGGGAGACCTCCGAGTACCGGCCCTTCCGCTTCGTGCGGGAGACAACGAACAATCTCGTCTACGTCGAACTCGCCGGGGATGCCTCGCCGCGCACCTTCCTCGCCGGTCGCGTCGGGGTCGCCTCGGACCTGCTCATTCCCGAAGACTGACGCGCAGTCCGATCGGGCATTGCACGCGGAGTCTCAGACCCGGTAGACTTCCAGCGCGGAATCGACGACCCGCCTGACGGTGACCCGGTCAACCCGCTCCGCGCCGGTCGAGACCGGTCCGTCCGTCAGCTTCACGTCGGTGAACCGGATGCGCAGTTCCAGCGGGAGGCTCACCTTGTAGGGACGGGCTTTCCCGACGAGTTTCAGCGAGTGCTTCGCTGCCTCGTAGATGGCGTCGTGCGCATCGGAAAGCGCCATACAGCGCGCCCGCGTTGCAGAAGCGCCTTCCTTCACCGCCGCCGTCTCGACCTCGCCACAGAGTTCCTTCACCTCAGAAGTCGCGGCACGGTCGCCCGAGAGGAAGATCACCGGCAGGTCGTAGTGCCCGGCGGCGATTGCGAACTGGCCGATCTCCCCGATCTCAACGCCGTTCGCCCAGAGGCCGAGCACATGCTCCCAGGACTGGGTATGGGGCCACACGGCGTTCGGTGTTCCGGCGCGGGCATGTTGGCCAACGAACCCCACGGCATTGAAGGAACCGTCGAGAAACGGCAGCGCCGGGGTTCCGCCCTGTCCGCAGACGTATTCCGCTCCGGAAGGCAGTTGATCGTAGAGGAAGTTACTGCCTCCACCGTGTCCGTCCAGGACGACGATGCGCGTCGCGCCTCCCGCCTTCAAGCCCTCCACGGCGGCGACGACATCCTGAGTGAGCATGCGCCTGCCGAACTCGTATCGCGGCGCGCCCGGTTCGATCTCGTCGCGCATTGTGACGCCGGAGGCGCCCTCCATGTCCGTGCAGAGGTAGATTTGCATATGCCGTTCCCTCGTGGCGGAAGTCATGTTGATAGTCGCTGCCTTACACGGAACATCATGTACGGAGAGAAGGGACCCGGCGCAAAGGCCTGTCCCGCTCGCCGCACCCCTCGGAACACCGTGCACAACCCTCTGCACGGGCGGACCCGTGCGTCCGCTTCCGTTCCGAATCGTGCATGCGGGCGAAGACGGCGGCGTCGTCACGGGCATCGTTTGGTCGGGCGCGACGGGTAGACTGCACGAGGGATTCTTACGGGTGTGATTGTGCTATATTTGGGAGAGGGATGACAAACGTCGTTTCGACGGCGCGCTCATCCCCGCACGACGAGCCGAGAAGAACCCATCCTTCGATCTCTGCGCCCGGACTCCACAGGTGCTGTGCAGGACGTACCGTTGCATGTCCCGGGACTGGGGGTGACCCAGAAAGGAGAGTCCGATGTGCCGCGTCTGGCTCTCGGTGGTCGGACTGGCATTCGTCGCAGGGGTGTGGTCCGTCGCTGACGGTGCCGTGATCGTCACGACGACGGGTGAGGAGATCGTCTGCGAGATCGTCAAGGAGACCGATACCTACTTCATCATCGACCATCGAGGGTACCGGAGATATGTCCTGAAGAGCAGCATTCGCACCCTGAACCGCGAAGCTGGGGAAGGGTACGGGCTCGGTGAGGCCCCGCAGCGTTTCGTGAGTCTTGCGGGAGGCTACGAGTTCTACGGCAGCAACCACACACCGGGGTTCAGTGGCGGCCGTCTCACCCTCGGCTTCCCCGCGAACCAGTACGTTTCAATCGAGGGAAACCTCCACGTCGGACTGAGCCGAGTGGACTCCCCCCATGGGCCGGCGGACCAATACTCCGGGCCGGTGCGCTGGACCGGTGCAACCATCGGGGCGCTCTGGTCCGTTGGGACGGCACGCGTCATCCCGATCTTCGAAGCGGGGGTCGGGTATTTCTTTCTCGACCACACCATCGACCAATCGGAGGTTCAAGCCCTGCGCGAAGCCCTGCGCGACTTCTATGGGATGCAGGACCTGAACTACACCGAAGCCGTCGAGAGCGGTGTCGGGTTCACCATGGGCCTCGGCGGAGTGGTGCGGTTGACACCTCGGTTCTCCCTCGACATGCGCACCGGCGTGCTGGTGATCAGCACCAACTTCAGGCGTCAATTGCATATCGTTGGCGAGGACGGCGTCCCGTACGTACGAGAGGAGTTCCACGGCCTCCTCATGCGCATGATCCAGACTCACGTGGGCGTCCGGATGTATTTCTGACCTGCTGCGTTCCCTCCGTGCGCCCGCCCGGAGACCATCCGACGGGGCGTATGCTTTTTTGGGCGGGGCCGAGTACCTTCTCAGGCGTTCCTCATCACCGTCTCTCGCCCGGCTCACCGACAACCCGATTCCATGGCACGAACCGAGCCTCAGCGACCGGCGTGAGGCACTCCCATGGGAGCCGTCGTCCATTCCCATGACCAGTCCGAAAGAGGTTGCCGGAGAACGCACCGCACGGTTGGCATCGCTCGGAGTGGTGCTCCTTTGGAGCGGTTCCGGCGTTTTCGCAAAGCTTGCCACCGGGCGTTTCTCGGCGCTCCAGGCGGCGTGGTGGGAAGCACTCTGCGGGCTGGTCTTCGTGAGCGCCCTCGCGTGGCGGGCCGGTGCCGGCGTCCGGCTATCGGGACTTGCGCTGCTCGATTTCGCCCGGCTGACGATCCTCGGTCTTCTCGCCCATACCCTGTACTACACGTTTCTCTTCCTCGGCTTCGCGACGGGACACGAAGTCGAGACCATGGCGCTCAACTACACGTGGGCGGTGTTCATGGTCATCTTCGGGGTCATGATCAACCGCGTGCGTCTGACGTGGTACCGGGCCGCCTCGGTCATCCTCGGCGCGGCGGGTGTGATACTCGTGGTCATCCCGGACCCGGCGCGGGTCGAGCCGTTCTCGTGGGGGTCCATCGCCGGACTGGCAGCCGGCCTGTCGTTCGGCCTGTTCACGCCGCTCACGGTGCGCTGGAAGTACGACCCCCGCCTCGTGACGTGCTGGATGATGGGGGTGAGCCTCGTCGGCTTCTCGGTTGCGCTGTTCCTCTTCGACGTTCCGCTCCGATTCGAGTGGGTCGGCTTGGCTGGAGCTGCCTATCTCGGCGTCGGAGTGGATGGCATCGGATACGTGCTCTGGCAGCGCGCCAATCGGGTAATTCCCCCGTGGGTGCTCGCTGTCTGGGCGTGCCTCATCCCGATGCTGAACCTCTCGCTTCTCAAGGCGATCTTCGGACTTCCGTTCCCCCGTCCGGTGCTCGCCGGGGCGGCACTCATCGTCGGCGGGATCGCCCTTCAGCAGCTCTCCGCGATTGCGAATGCCCTGCGCGCTGCGCGGGCAGACGCGTAGCCTCCCCTTACCGCTCTCCTCGGAGTCTGCGTATAGATAGTACGTGAGGTCTCGAACGTCCCGTTCACCTCCGGGATGACTGCACACGACCGACGGTCATCCTGGGCGCGGCGAAGGATCTGGCGATTGCGGTCAACGTTCTGGACGCGCGCTGCGGAGGTGGACGCCACCGCCGCGTGCGAGTAAGGGTCCTTCCGGTGCGGCTTTCATGAGAAAGGTGCGTGCGATGGTCCGATTTGCCGGCATGGAACGGCCCCCGAGGCCGGATTGGGAGGGGCTGCTCAACGCGATCATGCGCGAGGGGACGCCTGACCGGGTGTACCACATCGAACTCTACCAGGATGCCGAAATCCGGGACGCCATCGCCGAGCGGTACCGCCTGACGGACCGACTCGACCCGGACGATCCGTGGTTCGAGCAGAGGAATTACATCGCGGTCCAGCGCTTCTGCGGGTTCGACTACGTCGTCTCCGGCATGGTCGATCTGCCGTTTCCGCTCAAGTCCACCCGCATACGCGACACTTCGCGCCTCGAGAGGAAGGGCGGGAGGAGCTTTCAGGACGAGCACGTCGGGCCGATCATGTCGTGGGACGACTTCAAGACGTACCCATGGCCGGACCCGCGAACGCCCTCGGCGACGCGCATCCTCGAATGGTACGAGGAGAACCTGCCGGACGATATGTGCGTCATCGGCGGCCTCACCGGGCACTTCGCCGAGCTTCTCACGTGGCTCATGGGATACGAGACCCTGTGCTACGCGCTCTACGACCAGCGCGACCTCGTGAAGGCCATCGCGGACCGGCTCGGCGCGTACTACCGCATCGAGATGGGGCGAATCCTCCAGTTCAATCGGGTCAAGATGATCTGGGGAAGCGACGACATGGGGTTCAGAACGGGAACCCTCATCTCGCCTGACGACCTTCGCGAGTTCGTCCTTCCGGGGCACCGGATGTTTGCAGGGATGGCGCACGACGCGGGTAGGCCCTATCTGCTGCACGCCTGCGGGAACCTGACGGAGATCATGGACGAGCTCATCGGCGACGTGGGGATCGACGCGAAGCACAGCTTCGAGGACACCATCGAAGACGTCCGCGACCTCAAGAAGACGTACGGTCGGAAGATCGCCCTGCTCGGCGGTGTCGATGTCGATTTCCTGTGCCGCAACAGCGAGGAGGCGATCCGCAGGCGCACGCGCGAGACGCTCGACATCTGTCAGCCGGGCGGGGGCTATTGCCTTGGGACGGGCAACAGCGTCGCCAACTACATCCCGCTCGACAACTACCTTGCCATGGTGGACGAGGGGATGCGGTACGGGATGTGATCGGAGGGGGTGCTCCGTGCAGGAGGAGCCAGTCACCGTCGAACGGGGTCAATCGCAACTCTTCCTCGACGACGAGTTGGTCGCCGAGAAGCGGAACGTCACCGAGACATGGCATCGGCCGGTGAAACACCCGGCGAATCCGCTCATCCGCGCGTCGGGTCCGGAGATGGCGGTCTTCATGTTCGGGAGCGTTCTCCAGGGGGAAGGTGCGGAGGGCACTGCGTTCCGCATGTGGTACTACGCGTCGGGTCGGGACGGTACCTCTCCGTGGGTTAGTTACGCGAGGAGCGCCGACGGCCTCCGGTGGCACAAGCCGGAGGTCGGCCTCATCGCAATTGGCGGCGATGTCTCGAACAACGCCGTCTTCCGTCCCGATGAGTGGCGTCTCATCGGCTTCTCCGGCGTCATGCGAGACCCACGCCCTGACGTGCCGGATGCGGAGCGCTACAAACTCGCTGCGGAAGCGCAGAACCTCGAAGACGAACGGAAGTACTACGTGACCGCCGTCTCTCCAGACGGCATTTGCTGGACCTTTCTAGATTCCTTCATCCCGACGCCGCCCGCCTACCCCGACCGATCGTGCCTCGTCTGGGACCCGTTTGCCCGCCGGTACAACCTGTACTGCCGGGCGAAGCATGCCCCTCCGGAAGTTGTGGAGCGCGGCGGACCGGCCTACTTCGGCAGGGCGGTGGCGCTCTGCACGAGCGCGGACTTTCGCACGTGGTCCGATCTCGGACTGGTCATGCACGCGGAAGCGGACGACCCCGGCGGCACGGAGATCTACGGCATCGGGGCGTTCCCCTATGCCGGGCAGTGGCTTGGTCTCCCGCAGATTCACTGCTCGCTTCCCGAAGTCGGAATGATCGATGTTGCCATCGCCCACTCGCGGGACGGCGTGACGTGGGTTCGCGAGAAGGAGATCATCCTGCCGTGCGGGGGCATCGGCGAGTGGGACCGGTTCAATCAGGTCACCGCGACCGCACCGGTCGAGGTCGGCGACGAACTGTGGCTCTACTACTGCGGGCGTACGTATCGCCACAAGGAGTACCGTCAGGCCGGTTACACCGGTACCGGACCGAGCGCCCCAATGATCGGTCTTGCGACGCTGCGCCGCGACGGCTGGTGCTCGCTCGGTGCAAGCTTCGACGGCGGCGAGGTTACGACGAGGACGGTCGTCCTTCCCGACGGTGAACTCTACCTCAACGCGAAGGCGGACTGGGGCGAAGTCGTCGTGGAAGCCCTCGACACCGACGGGATTCACCTGAACGGGATGCGGTCGGTCCCGGTGAATGACGACGGTGTGCGCCTACCGGTGCGGTGGCCGGACGGGGCTTCGTTCCGGAGCATCGCCGGGAAGCCGATCCGTCTACACTTCCACCTCAGGAACGCGCTGCTCTACTCATGGCAAGTGGCGTAGGACCGAGCCGTTGCAGGATGGGTCCGAAGCCCCCTTGTCGGGCGACGTGCGGGACAGGTGTCTCTCGTGTGCTCTCGTTGGTCGTCTCGGTGCTCCGGAAAGGGATCGGCTCGTGCGCATCAGACGATTTCTCGTGAAGCCGATCATCGCGCCGCACATGGACGGGCGGATGGGATCGAACGTCAACGGTCCGTCGCTCATCAAGGTACCGGATTGGGTTGCGCGTCCGCTCGGGCGCTACTACCTCTACTTCGGCCATCACAACGGGGCGTACATCCGGCTTGCGTACGCCGACCGCCTCGAAGGACCGTGGAGAACGCATGAGCCGGGAGTGCTCGATCTGGTGGACTCGTTCTGCATCGGCCACGTCGCCTCGCCGGACGTGCACATTGACGTGGAACGGCGGGAACTCTGGATGTACTATCACGGTCCCGACGCGGCGGGCGGTCAGATGACCCGCCTCGCCCTCTCGACCGACGGCATCCAGTTCATGGCGAGACCGGACATTCTCGGCACGTTCTACTTCCGGGTCTGGCGATGGGACGGATGGTGGTACGGCCTGGTCATGCCGGGGAAGATCATGCGGTCAAGAGACGGACTGGCCCCGTTCGAACTCGGGCCGACGCTCTTCTCCGAGGATATGCGCCACAGCGCGGTCAGGCCCGTCGGGAACGTGCTCCACGTCTTCTACACGAACGTCGGCGACTGCCCGGAGCGCATCCTCCAGTGCACCATCGAGCTGACGCCGAACTGGATGGAGTGGCGGGAGTCGGAGTCGGTGACGGTGCTCACGCCGGAGATGGACTGGGAAGGTGCGAACCTGCCGCTCGTTCCCTCGAAGCGCGGCGCGGCGAACGAGCCGGTCAACCAACTGCGCGACCCGGCGATCTACGAGGAGGAGGGGCGGACGTACCTTCTCTATTCCGTCGCCGGTGAGCGCGGGATTGCGATTGCCGAGATCATTGGCTGAGCGGCCTCAACGCGGGGAGAGATCGTATGTCGGATCGAAAAGCGGACATCCTCATCGTCGGCGGCGGAACGGGCGGCTGCGCGGCGGCGCTCGGAGCTGCGTCCATGGGCTTTCGCGTCATCATGACGGAGGAGACGGACTGGATCGGCGGCCAGCTCACCGCGCAGGCGGTTCCACCCGACGAGCACCCGTGGATCGAGCAATTCGGCTGCACGCGGCGCTATCGGCAGTACCGCAACGGCGTGCGACGGTACTACCGAGACCACTACCCGCTCACCCCCGCCGCGCGCGCCAATCCCCATCTCAACCCCGGTGCGGGGCACGTCTCGCGCATCTGCCACGAGCCGCGCGTCGGGCTTGCGGTGCTCGATGAGATGATGGCCTACTATCGGAGCGCCGGGCGGCTCGAGGTGCTCCTGCGGCGCGAGCCGGTGGCAATTGATACGGAAAGGGACTCGGTCCGCGCGGTGACGCTCAGGAATCTCGAAACGGGGGTCGAGGAGACGATCTCCGCCAGGTACGTGCTGGACGCGACGGAACTCGGCGATCTGTTGCCCCTCGCTGGCGTCGAGTACGTCACCGGTGCGGAGTCTCAGGACGAGACCGGCGAGCCGCACGCCGTCTCCGGACCGCCCCAGCCGGGCAACGTGCAGTCGTTCACGTGGTGCTTCCCGATGGCGTACGACCCGGACGGGAACCACACCATGGACAGGCCTGCGTTTTACAAGCGATGGCGGGATTACGTGCCAACACTTACCCCGCCGTGGCCGGGAAAGCTGCTCAGCTGGTCCAACACGCACCCGACAACGCTCGAACCGCGCGTGCACAAGCTCTTCCCCGAAGGGGAAGGTGGATCGCTCTGGGTCTACCGGCGCATCGTAGCGAAGGAGCACTATCCGGACGGGGCGATTCCGTGCGAGGTGACGCTCGTCAACTGGCCGCAGAACGACTACTGGGAGGGGAACATCATCGATAAGCCCGCCGATGAGGTGGCGCGGCTCCTCGACGAATCGAAGCAGCTTTCCCTGAGCCTGTTCCACTGGCTCCAGACTGAGGCGCCGCGCCCTGACGGTGGGGTGGGCTATCCCGGCCTGCACCTGAGGCCGGACATCACCGGCACGGAGGACGGATTGGCGAAGTATCCCTACATCCGCGAGTCGCGCCGGATACGCGCCCTGTTCACCGTCACGGAGAACCACGTCGGGACGGACGCACGGCGGGAACGAGGCTCATCCAAGGCGGAGAAATTCCCCGACACCGTCGGAGTCGGCTGCTACCGGATCGACCTGCATCCGAGCGCAGGTGGGACGAACTACATCGATGTCTCGTCTCTGCCGTTCCAGATTCCGCTCGGCGCGCTCATCCCGGTGCGCGTGACGAACCTGCTCCCGGCGTGCAAGAACATCGGCACGACGCACATCACGAACGGTTGCTACCGGTTGCACCCGGTGGAGTGGAACATTGGCGAGGCGGCGGGGCTCCTCGCGGCGTTCTCGATCAGGAAGGACCTCCCGCCGCGCGCGATACGCGACAATCCGGCGCACCTGAAACAGTTCCAGGACCTGCTCGCGCGCGAGGGGATCGAACTCGATTGGCCGGAGCTTCGTCCAGTGTGAGAACCGTTACCGTAGAACGTGCGACAAGCAGGGATCCCGGCGCTTGCTTTTGCAGTCCCTGTATCGTTCCTGCGCAACAGATATGGTAGAGGACTGCCTGATGAGAGCCACGAGCAGGAGCATCCGATGCTGACCTACGATCCTGTCCCATGGCTGATGGCCCAGGAGGGCCTGTCGGCGGTCCGTGCTCGACGGTTGCTCGGTCTCTGCCGCGAGGGGGATGAGCAAGCTGTCGATCTCCTGCAACAGGAGCTCTCGAAGGCCCAACTTCGGGACGGGAGCTTCGAGCAAAGTCCAATGAAGACGGCGGGGGTGCTGAACCTCCTCAGCGATTCGAAGGGCGGACGACTCGAAGGACCTGATCGCCGCGGGCGTGTCGTACCTCATCTCGGTCCTCAGATCGCAACCGGGCTACGAACGGGCGAGGACACCACGACACTTGTCGCCGCGAGAGCTGTTGGATCGGCCAGCGAGTGCAGGACGGTTCCCTGACGCAGGAGAGAGGCGTACTGAGCGATTCCGCGCCGTTGATTGAGAACGAACATGCCCTCTGACGAGGTACCGGCCCGTCCGCTACCCGCACTCGTCGAGAGCGTGCAGGCGAAGTGGACTACAGCGACCGCGTTCTTCGCTTCCGCTCAGAAAGACACCCCGATGAACGTCATGCTGATCCCGCGAGCGCGAAGCGTTCATCGGCGAGGCATCTGGCCCGCGCTTTGAGCCGACTTCCCGGACGCATTCTCAGAAAGGATGACCGTGTCCCGACCCAGAATCCTCTGCATGGTCGATCTGGAACCGTATCCCGAGGCGAAGGCGGTGCTCGAGGAGAACGCCGAGGTGACGTACCTTCCGCCTGACCACGGGGTGCTCGTGGATGCCATCGCAGATTACGATGCCTACTTCGGACACATCCACGTGCGCGTGGACCGTCCCGTGATCGAGCGGGGGACCAGACTTAAGGCGATCGCCACGCCGACCACCGGCATGGACCACATCGACCTGGACGCGGCGCGGGAGCGGGGTATCGAGGTAGTGTGCATCAAGACGGAGCACGACCTGCTCGATACCTTCACCGCGACGGCGGAGCTTGCGTGGGGTCTGCTCATCGCCTGCGTGCGGGAGATTCCCGCGGCGCACCGACAGGCGAGCGCGGGGCACTGGGACCGGGACCTGTTCACCGGACGGCAGCTTTCCGGCAAGACGCTCGGCATCCTCGGCTACGGCAGGCTCGGCAAGATGGTCGCCGAATACGGGAAGGCGTTCCGCATGAGGGTGCTCGCGTGCGACGTGAAGGACTTCGGCGCGCCGGGGGTTGCACGGGTGAGTTTCGACACGCTCATGCGCGAATCAGACGTCATCTCCCTCCACCTCCACTTGACGCCGGAGACGACCGGCATCATCAGTCGTGAGGCGTTCGGGACGATGAGGCGCGGCGTCGTCATCATCAACACGAGCCGGGGCGCGCTCATCGACGAAGGAGCGTTCCTTGAAGCACTCGAATCGGGGAAGGTGAGCGCCGCCGGACTCGACATGATCCACGGGGAGTGGAATGAACACATCGAGGAGCACCCCCTAGTCGGGTACGCCGCGACGTACCGGAACCTTGTCATAACGCCGCACATCGGCGGCTCGACGTACGAGACGAACCGCGACGCACGCCTGTTCACGGCGAGAAAGCTCATGCGGTACCTGAAGTCGCTCACGTGAGAGCGGAGCCCGCTTCGGCATGACTACTGCGGGCCTCTGCCCACATGCAAGTAGATATACAACTTGGCGGAGGGTCCCGTCCCTTCGCGAAAGGAGGGCATCATGAAGTCTACGACCATGACGCAGATCGTCGTCACCATGGCGGGATTCCTCCTGCTGGCGGTAGGCGTTCTGATAGCTCAAGCGGGACGTGTGGACGCAGCCCTTTTCGTCGCTGTGTCGGCGGCATGCGTCATCATGATCTCGCTCCTGCTTCTGTTGCCCGGGCTGACAGCAAGCCGGTCCGTGGCTGCCATTGAGCAGCTTAGTAAGTTGCTGGGCGAGCACGTCGCGGCGACAGGGAAGCAAGGGAGCAACATCGACGCGCTGATCCAGCAGGTGAATGATCTGCGCACATACATGACGATCGGCACTCTTGACAGGTCGTCTTGGTTCCATTTTGCTTCGTGCGTCGAAGCGCTGCAAAAGAAAGTTGAGGCGAGCCAGTATGTGCCGGACATAGTTGTGAGCATTGGCCGGTCTGGGGCGATAGTGGGCGGCATGCTGGCCGGAAACATGGGCGAGCTGCGGCACATTGCAATTGACCGCATCAATGAGTGGCCCCAGGACCGATCTGGGAAGACAGGCATCCGCAAGGTCATCATCGTTCCGCAAGCTGGGGCGGTCGCCGGTCTTCTCCGCGGAATGAAGCTTCTCGTAGTCATGTCGGAATGCGACACGGGAAAGACCTTTGAAGCCGCGGAAGCGCAGCTGAAGGACGTCATCGAGGGAATAGCCGAATGGAGGACCGCCGTGCTCTTCCGATCGCACAACTCGAATTACATTCCGCACTACATCGTGGAAGTAGACAGCGGAAAACGGCCCGAGTTCCCGTTTCGTGGACCGGGCTGGAGAAGAACTTCGAAGAGCCCGAAGGCGGAGGCATAATGACCCTCCGCCAACGCCTCATAGAGACACTGCGCGGCGGACCCGCCGACCGTGTGCCGTTCATCCTCGACGACTTCTGCTTCGTCTCCCGTCGTGAGGTGGACCGGATCGCCGATCCGCTCCGCCGTGACGTTGCCGAACGCGCGTATTCCCACTGCGCGGGGTTCCTCCACTGGCCGTCGCACGTCAACCGCTACCTCGTCACGCCACCGCAGTTCGTCAGGGAAGTGAAGCGGGAGGTGTGCGACGGCGTGGTCACGGTGACATCGGAGATCGCCACGCCGAGGGGAACGCTGACGGCGATCACCTCGGAAAACCCGATCACTCGGACGATCTGGACGGTGAGGTACCCGGTCGAGACCCGCGATGACATAGAGCGCATTCTCTCCCTGCCGTGGGAGCTGCCGACGGACCTGAAGCCGCCCGACCGCTCGACCTTGCCACCGGGATTCGAGAACCGCGCTCTCTTCCAGACCAGCGTGTCCTCGCCGTTCGTGTGCGTGGCCGGGATGATGCCGTACCAGATTTTCCTCGAACGGTGCGCCGACGACCTTCCCCTCGTGAAGCATCTCACCGACGTGTGCTTCGACCGGATCAGGCGCATCCTCGACGTGCTCTTGGCCGAGTCCGGTGTCATCGACTACGTCTGGATGGGCGGCTGCGAGTGGCTCACCCCGCCGATGGCCTCTCCGAGGCTCTACGAGGAGCTCGTGCAGCCGTACGAGGCGAAGATCATCGAGCGAGTGCATGCGGCGGGCGCACTATGCCACGTCCACTGCCACGGCAACGTTCGTTCGACGCTCGAACGGGTCATCGAGCGCGGTGCGGATTTCTTCGAGCCGGTGGAACCGCCGCCGGACGGCGACATCACCTTCGCCGAGGCGAAGCGGATCTCCGCGGGCCGGATCACCCTCGGCGGGAACATCGAGGCGCGCGTGGTCGAGAACGAGGATACAGATGCGGTCGAACAGGCAGTTCGGGCGGCATTCGAGGGCGGCAGCGAACGGATGATCCTGAAGACGACGGCGGGTCTCTACCGGAAGATGACGCCGCACATCCACCGGAACTACCACCGGCTCATCGCCGTCTGGGAACAGCTTTCGCCGACGGGATGAGGAAGCTATCTTCGCACGCAGATCGCTCCCCTACCATCAAGCCACAAGGAGACCCCATGACGGGAGTACCGTACACGACGCATCCCTACCTGCGCGCGCGGTGGAGCAAAGTGGGACGAAACCTCGCCTTCAGGGCGAGGAACCGCGACGAGTGGAGGGCGTGGCGGCGCACGACGCTTCGGAAGCTCAAGCAGTTGACCGGCTACGACACGATGGAAATGTGCCCGCTGAAGGCCAAGACCACCGAGACGGTCAACTGCGGCGACTACGTCCGCGAGCGGGTGGAAATCCAGACGGAGCCGGGGGTGATTATGCCGCTCTACGCGCTCGTCCCGAAGACGGGGAAACCTCCGTACCCCGCCGTGCTCGCCCCGCACGGACACGCCAGCGGAGGGAAGTACAGCCCCGCCGGGCGGCGCGACATCCCGCAGATCACCGAGGCGATCCGGCAGTACAACTACGACTACGGCGTTCAGTTCTCCCGCGCCGGGTTCATCGTCTTCTGCCCGGACGCTCGCGGCTTCGGCGAACGGCAGGAGGAACTCGCCAAACCGAACCTCTTGGATTCCTCGTGCCGGTTCATCAACAACATGGCCTATCCGCTCGGTCAGACGGTCACCGGCATGTGGGCGTGGGACCTCCACCGGCTCATCGACTACGTCGAGACGCGGCACGACGCCGATGCCAAGCGGCTCGGCTGTGCCGGGCTTTCCGGTGGCGGATTGCAGACGCTGTGGGCGTCGGCGTTCGACGAACGGATCAGGTGCGCGGTCATCAGCGGCTATCTCTACGGCTACCGGGAATCGCTGCTCGACCTGCACGGCAACTGCTCGTGTAACTACGTGCCGCATCTCTACGAACACGTGGACATGGGCGACGTCGCCGCCCTCATCGCGCCGCGCCCGCTCCTCATCGAGACCGGCGACAGGGACCCGCTCAACGGCGCAAGCGGTCTTGACAACGTCATGCCGCAGGTGAGCATCATCCGGAGGGCCTACCGGGTCTTGGGCGCGGAGGATCGGCTCTACCACGACGTGTTCAAGGGCGAGCACCGGTGGAACGGGGTCGAAGCGATCCCGTGGATGAGGCGACACCTCGCGCAGGCATCCCGCGCCCTGTGACGACGGACCCGGTCGCCCGGTGACATGAGAACGGAGTTGCCCCAGGAATCGAGAGAGACCACGGTGAAACGACCTGCGCCGCTCGCCTTCAAGCCCTACGTCGAGACGCGGCACGACGCGGATGCCAAGCGGCTCGGCTGTGCCGGGCTTTCCGGTGACGGATTGCAGACGCTGTGTTCCTCCACGAATCGGTGCGCTGGATGTACCATGCTCATTCTGTCTCCTCCGAGAATCCGCTTGCGGCGGGACCAGGGTTGCCGCGATCGCCGAAATGCGCGGCGACGAACTCCCTGAGACGGTCGACACGGATGGTGGCGTCAAGATACCGTTTCCACAGCCGAACCAAGGTATCGTGTTCCTCCCCGGTGGTGACATCGGCGAAGCACTGGTTGAACACGATCACTGCCTCCAGAAGCAGCTTCTCAAAGACCTCTACAGTGGCCCAGTACACTCCCACCATCGTGCAACGGCGGTACTCGAACCCGAGCCTCGAGGAGAAGTTGCTGGCGACGTACCCCTTGTAGGAATGCTTCATAATGGACTCTCGGGTGTGGTGGACGAATTTCGAGTAGAACTGGTTCAGCTCGAAAAGCTTATCGGACAGCAGCTTATGGGGGTCCGCGTCGGCGAAAGCTTCTCCGAGCATCTCGCGCATCTTCCGGGACGCGTGCATTTTCCGGGACACGTAATCTCGTAGGACCTTGGCCGGAGGAGTGTAGTCGTCCTGGAACCACTTCGATATCTCGCACTCGTTGTCGCCGAGAGTGCCCGAAAAGCGGAAGTACATGCTCAGCAAGAGGGCTTCGCTCAGCGGCCGAAGAAGGATAGCAGCACCGGACGCGTCCCAGCATTTCAGAAGGCGAAGTATCGTGTTCAGTAGGCATACCACGCGGGCGTTCACAGTGTAGCTGGCGGTTCGACCGTCCCGTCCTTTATCCAGGTCGAACTCGCGCTCGTGGCTACGATGAACTGCCTCAAGCGCGAGGATCGCCTGTTCGTCTTCCGCGAGCTGGCGGGCGATTGCGGCTACAGCCCGCATAAAGAATCGCCTCTTCCTCAACGTTCGCGTGTCCGCACAGTCCGCTCGTAGGACGATCATGCGGAGTGCGGCTTCCACGTCCTCTTCAAGCTGGCGCGCTGAGTCCAAAGATACGATG
>Ga0315282_10001271_pt1 | contig 48138 bp, 58 predicted proteins | sample YL17G07_20_MG_FD_203693 | JGI IMG/M metagenome (GOLD analysis project Ga0315282, IMG submission 203693) | Sediment microbial communities from Yellowstone Lake, YNP, Wyoming, USA - YL17G07_20 | ecosystem: Environmental > Aquatic > Freshwater > Lake > Sediment | place: USA: Wyoming | collected...
ATCCGCCCACGGACACGCCGGGAAATACGATGATGCTGGCCTCGATGGTCAAGTTCCCGTTAGTATTCATCAGCGGCGTGTTCTTGCCGATAGGCCAAATGCCGGAGTGGGGCAGGCTCGTCGCATATTTCTCGCCATTAACGTATTACACGGACCTGGCGAGATATTCGACCGACAGCGTCAGCTATTTCCCCCTCCTGATAGATTTTATCGCATTAGCGGCCTTTACGATCGTCTTTATGGTCGCCGCGATCAAGATCCATGAAAAGGTGCTGACACGCAGATTGACATAACTAAGCATTTTTACACTAGTATAATAGGAATAAAAAAGGATAATAGGAATAAAAAAGGAAAAAATTGAGGTTCCCGAAAGAACCCCAATTCAAGTTCTCGCTTACTTTGCGGGGATGACGAGAGTCCTCTCGCCGGCCGGCATGAACTCGCGGATCGCGCCGCGGGCGAACTCCTTCCTCGGCTCGGTGAAGTCGAAGGCGAGGTTCTTGTCCGCGAAGCAGATCTTGAGGAGCGGGCTCGCCGTCCACGCGTCGCCGCGGCCGTAGTGAGCTGCACCGGCGATACCGGCGTAGCCACCCTGGTGGCCGACGTTCATCGCGTAGTTCGGGTAGTTCGGGCCTCTTAGCTCATCAATGGCGCCCTCATCAGAGCGGCACGAGAACACGTTGGTCGCGCCGCACTGGTCCTGCAGGTCGAAGCCGAAGAAGCCCAGCCTGCCCCATGCTTCCTTGTGCAGGTACATGGACATGTACCATCCGGATAGGCCGGCGTTGGAGTTACCGGTCGCGAGAGCGCAGGTAACGCCTGATGCGGCAGCCAGAACGGTCGCCCTCTGCGAGCCACCGAAGTGGTCCTCGAGGGTGGTCGGGTACTTCTCGTACTGCTCGATACCGTACAGGGTGACTTCCGTGCCCAGGTCGTTGACTATGTCCATGGTTGGCTTTGTCGGTATCTTGTACTTGCCCTTGGCATAGTCGTAGCCGTAGTAGGTGAAGTCATCCAGGATGTCGTCGGTGTAGGCGGCGGTCGCATACTGCGTGAAGCCGACACCACCGGACATGTAGGAGCCGAGCCAGATCTGGTCGTACAGCATGCAGCCGGACGCAACTACTTCCAGTGACGACTTGCATGGGTCGTCCGGGTACTTGCGGTTGGTCTGCACGATGTCCGCGAGGAAGCCGAAGCTTAATCCACCGGGCTCGTTGGGGCCCCTGGCACGCCTGGCGGGCAGGATGTCTGCCATCTCTACGAGCGCGGCGTGCTTGGCGGCGAATGCGAGGTCGGCGACGGCCGCTTCACCGGCGCACATCTTGTATGCGTCGATGAACGACATGCCGATCTGCATTGCCGACCATCTGGAGGTCGTACCACCATCGCAAGTCCTGACCACGGTGGTCGGGATGTGGACAGCTTGCCACAGGGACTTGCCGACGGCCTTCTTTAACTGGGCTGCCTGGTCCTTCGGGAATGCCTTGTTGATGTCCAGGACGTACTGCTTGTCGATTGAGTCGGCAAGCTCGTCGTCTCCCGTGAAGACCTTTACGTAGCAGTCATCCACGAGGCCGGGGTTGGTCTCGCACATGTGCTCCTGAACGACCGCAGCGCCGGGCATTGCGTGGTTGAGCACTGCCAGGTAGTTGCTGATCGTCTCAGGGGTAACAGTCTTGCCGAGACGCTTCTCCAGCGTCGCGTGGGCCACGTCCAGCCCGACGATGACGGTCCTCCTTATCTCATCCCAGAACTGCTGCATTGCAGCGTTGTTGACGAAGTGGAGGTCATCGCCCTCACACACCACGTCGGTGCCTGAGACTACATAGGGAGTGAGCTGCCTCTGGCCCAGCGGGATACCGCCGATGTGGACCATCGGGTTGTATGCTGAGATTCCCCTCTTCTTCGCGATGGCGTCTCCGGCCTTCTTGAACTCGACCTTTCTCTTGTTCTGCGTGTAGCCTTCGTACTTGTAAACCGTCGTCGTGGAGGTTGGTTCTTGACCGGCGAACTTCTTCTTCATCGCCTTTATGAATCTCTTCTGGGTTTCCTTAACTGACATTTATCTCACCTCTCCTTACAACTTCGGCGCGAAGCCGCACTTGGTCCTCTCGTTGTGGATCCTCTGTACCCAGCCGACCATTTCCGCGTCGGACCTCGCCGGAACGCCACCTATGAAGTAGATGGTGGTCCTCTTCTTGAGGTCCGCATCGGACATCGGCTTGCCGAGGTTGACCTTTCTGTCCAGCGGGTCGCCGACCTGGTCCTTGACGGCATATACGTTGCCGTTCTTGTCCAGGACGACCCTCTGCAGCATGTCGAACATCATGCCGTTCTCGTTAAGCCTGAGAGAGTGGCCGTGCACAGTGCAGCCTCTTAGGCCTGACCTGGCACAGTCGAACACCTCGGATTCCATGAGCTCCTTGGTGATCTTCTCGATATCCCTCTCACGGCCCTCGATGATCTGACGGCCGGACAGCGTACCGGGGTCAACTCCCCTGTACCTTGTGGCGGCCATCCATGACCTGACGTACGGAACAGCTGGCGCATAGAACATGGAGTCAGTGAACTGACAGTACCTGATCCTGTCGCCGGCCGACGCACCGGGGGTCGGTTCCACGAGCTTTCTTATCGGGTCATCCGGCTCGCCGCCTTCCTTGAGGGGCGGGTGGCTGGACTTGTATGCTGAACCCGGGGCACGGTGCCCCAGCATGATGACGACGTCGTCATCGGAGAGGCTCCTGAGCTTCTCCAGCTTGTATGATGGGTCCATGAACTTCTTCCGGTTCTGGGCCACAGAAGTTTTACCGGGGTAGAATTGTGGTTTGTATGCCATATTTTTCAACTCCTGATTAAGGTAGCTTCTGCGGGTTTATACGAATGATATCTTTCACGATCTCGTTCAGCTTGTCTCTTCCACAAGTCTGACCTCTCGTGATGCCGGTAACGATCTCGACCACTGTTCCCAGCGTCTCGATCTTGTCTGGTTCGGGGTTGACCACTCGGGTCTTAACGCCTATCTTGGCGAAATCCTCGAAGTCAACCGGGGCCTGGCATACGACGATGGCCGGGATACTGACGAACCGTAATATGTCCCTTGCCTTGTATAATACGTGAGACTTGATGTTGCCCAGATGTATCAATGCCAGCTTGTGGCGGTTTATCTGCTCGATCTCCCTTTCGGTCATGCCGAACTTCGGGCCCCGGCCTATGGCCGCGTCCTTTGAATCCGACGGGACGCCACCTCCGGAATAAAGGACCAGCACGCTGACCTGTATGCCTTCCCTTCGCAAACCATGGGTGATCTCGCAGACGGGCTTTGTTATATGCCGCTTTCCGGGAGTCATGGCTATGGCAACGACATCGGGCCTGCCCGTTTCGGACAGAGTGCCCCTCTGGGCGAGGCCTCCGCCCTTATCCAGCCCCATGCTTTCTCTGCAATCCACAACCTGTGTCTCTCGGTCGATTGGCATTGTTCATCCTCTCACGTTTTTTATTCGTCCATATGCTTGTTCGTTCTCGGTCCGCAGCACGATGGCGTGCGCCTTGACTTGGGGTCGAACATGCCCATGCTTATTTCGTCGACGTTACCGCCCTTCCGGACGTAATCGGTGATAGTTTTTTTCGTCCTTAAATACAGTCCTTCGTTTATGTCGAAGGGGAGGTGCAACGTCTTTTCACAAGCTTCCTTTATTTTTTCTTTCACACTGATGTCCTCGACCTCGACCCAGACCCTTCCCACCTGGACGGTGAGCTCGACCTCTTCTCCCAGGATGTTTAGGTATTTTTTCTTAGCCTCGTACTTGCCCTTAAGCAAGTCGTCGGGGTCATCCTTCGGGAGACCAGGGCCGAACACGACCATTCTGGTGATGCCGCTGATCTTATTCAGCTCGTTGAGCAACTTTTGGGCCGTTTCGACGGTGAGCAATCGTGCGGGGAAAATTTCCAGCTGCAATAGCCTTTTTTTCCCTGTTACCGGTGATACCATTTTTCAAACTCCGCATTTTTAGCTTTCTTATACCTTACCCTTTACCTCCGCGGCTGCCTTCGCAACATACGAGAGCGGTTCCCTTAGCTCGGGGATTTCGCCGAACACAGCGATCATACCAGAGGTTGCCTCAGGTGTGAACATCTGGGTGCCGGCATCCAGCGAGCAGGCCGCCGATACGCATGGTACAGCGAAGCCCTTGCTGTGTCTGGTAACGACGTGGTTGCCGTTGAATACGCCCGGTCCGCCGCCACCGTAGATCGAGTGGCTGAAGAACGAGAACCCGACGGCAGTACCCTCTACCTTACCGAAGTCGCAGCCCGGAAGGCCGGTCTCTCTTTCGATCAGGTCGTTGGTGTACAGCAGCGTGGACGAGACCGCCTGTGCGCCTCTTAATGCACCGCAGTTGACCATGGTCGCGGCCATTGTGGCTACGGCAGTGTAGGCGTTCCACAGCGGAATGTCGTCCGTGGTGTACAGCTTATAGCCAGACGGAAGTGTCTTTTCGACTTTAATAACTTTGTCTTCTACAGCCTTGCCGACGATCGAGGCTACTACGGAGCCTATGGTACCGTTCTTGCCGTTCTCCTTGACGGTGCTGTAGAGCATGTTGTTCGCGTTGAGGCCCTGGTATGCGAAACCGAGTAGCTGGTATCTCTCCCATGGTCCGACCGCGTCGCCCATCTCCCAGACGCCGGCCTGCTCGAATATGCAGGACAGCGCTGCGACGTTCATCGTGTTCCTCTTGGCGATGACGACGCAGTTGTTAGTCAGGATGTTCCTTAACGCGTAGCCCACGCCTTCATCCTTCTGGGGGATCTCGAGGATCATCTTTACGTTGCCGCCGACGAGGTCCATCGTCTGCGGGTACATGCCCCAGACTGCGTTCTTGACGTATGGCGCGCTGAACATGTCGACATTGTACATGTCGAGGATGGCTTCGGTGACCGCCGATGCAGCGCAGCTTAAGCTTGCGACGTACTCAGCGCCGGACTCGACCCTCTGGGTCGGGGCCTGGACTAGCAGGCTCTTGCCGCCGCCGACTACCTTAACTGCGGTGTCGTCGCCCTTGCTTATCCGTATTGTGTCTGCGACTGTCTTAGCGATCTTGTCAGCATCCTTGACGATGGGTAAGTCCATGCTCAAGCCGAGGACCTGCCTGCCCTTGCCGCCGACTTTGCCGGTCTTAATGGCAGCCTCGATACCTTCAAGGCTTACAACCACAGATCTCTTGGTCAAGTTGACGATCTTTCTGATCGCCGGGTTGATGACCGGGCTGACTGCCTCAAGGGGTATGTCCTTTTCTAAAAGTTTTCCCTTATCGTCGTATAGGTCTATTTTGTCTTTGAACTTAGGCATTTTCCCTCCTCCCGTGGGATTGTTTATAAATGGTCGAAATGGTCGCTTAAGTGCGGTTACGAACCGTAACCCGCACTCTAGAGGTGCCGTTTATGACCGCCACACAAGGCGATCTAAAAGGTTATTGGCTGAAGTGTTTATAATATATCCACAGCCATAGATAGACCATTCGACAAACAAGTAATATGTGTTTCTGGCATATTAACTTTATGTTTACACGGTTAAATATTTTCAATTTTTATTATATTTTTTACTATTATTTTTACTTACAGGTTGTTTAAAACAATATTTTGCGATGATAATTTTAAGTTTGGTTAATTACGCATTGTTAAATAAAAGTTTTATTTTCTTATTAACATTGAAATATTTATATTATTATTTTTAATTTTTACAATTGAATTTAATATGTATGTTTTGAACCTATTTATAAGTTATCATGCTGCCTATGGCGATTTTTTTAAAATCAAGCAAATAATTCGCCCTGATTATAATAATACTAAATTTTTTGCCAAATAAATAATATTTGCTCTCATATAATGCCTTTATTCGCCATAAAGTGCTTCGTTGATTATGGATGGAAAATAAAAAGAATATTGTAAATATTTAAATAAAAAGAATATAAAATAAAACCCAAAACATGATTATAAGTTTACTATACATGTAGTTACTGATATTACGCATAAATTTGGAATAAAAATTTTTATAGTTTTTATTTATCAATCGGTTCGCCGGCCATATACGTTGTGCTCGCGCCGCATATTTTTACGTCCAGGCGGGTCCCCGGCCGGATGGCCCGGGGGATGACCACCATGTGGTATGAATCGTCCCTCGCGACGGCGGTGCCAGGCTTGCCCTCCTCGGTCACTAGCACGCTGAGGCGGCGGCCGACGGCGGAGCGCATGTAAGCAGACGTAACCTCGTGGTGCAGCCGCGTGAGCGCCCTCGAGCGCTCCTTTTTTATGCGGAATGACATGCCCTCCATGGCCGCGGCGGGCGTGACGGGCCTCGGCGAGAAGCGCGTGATGTTCACCTTGAGGGGGGCGTTGCGGCGGAGGTCTTCCATGGTCAGGGCGAAATCCCCGTCGCTTTCCGTGGGGAATCCCACGATGTAGTCGGTGGAAAGCGTCAGGCCGGGGACGCACTCCTTTAGTCTTTTTACCATGTCGCTGTATTGCCCTTCGGTGTACGGCCTGTCCATGAGCCCTAATATCCTGTCCGAGCCGGACTGTACCGGTATGTGCGCAAACCGGTACACTCCAGGGTGGTTGAACACGTCCGCCATATCGTCTATGATGGCGGCGATGGAGAACGGGTTCATCATGCCCAGCCTTATCCTGTGATCCCCCTCGAGCTTCAGGATTTTCCGCATGAGCCCCGGCAGCCTCATGCCAGTATCCATGCCATAGGCGCCCGTGTCCTGCGCCGTTAAGAAGATCTCCTTCGCCCCCATGTCCAGCGCTTTTTTTACCGATGCCACGACCGCCGGGGGCGGCACGCTGCACAGCGGTCCCCGGACCAGCCGCACGATGCAGTATGAGCAGTGCCCCGCGCAGCCCCTGGCGATGGGGACGATGGCCGTCCTGCCTTTGAGGAGCGGCGCCCCCTCCGCCGGCCGTATTCCCAGCAAGTCGGCCACTGCTTCCGCGCCGGGCGCTGCAGCGCATTCAACATGGCCTTCAAGCAGGTATGGCTGGGCCGCGGCCATGCACCCGGCGGCAATGACCCTTTTGTCTTTATACTTCCGGATGGCCTTCAGCATGCCCCTCGATGTGAACTCCGTGACGGCGCAGGTGTTGACGACGATGACGTCCGCCTCCTCGGGCCTCTCGACCATGGTCCCTCCCGAGCCGATGATGGCATTGCGCATCTCCTGCGAGTCGCCCTGGTTGGCTGTGCACCCGTACGTCTCGATGTAGACCTTCATCCGGCGCGATTTTTGTCCGGCTCCATATAAATAGGATGCGACGCCTCCTCCCGTTAAGCCGGAAAGTGTTTTACCGTCAGGCGTACTATGTCCACTGAGGCGTCATATGGAGGACACGCTCATCGAGGAGGCGGTGGTCGCGCTGTTGCGGCGCGCCGTGACAGTGCTGCCAGGGGACGTGCTGGCGGCGCTTGAGGCGTCGCTGCTCATCGAAAGGGACCCGGCGGCGAAAAGAGAGCTAAGCAGGATCATCGATAACGTCAGGGAGGCGGGCGCGTGCACGTTGCCCATGTGCCAGGACACGGGGCTGCCCGTGTTTTTTGCGAAGATGGGCTTTACCGTCCCGGGGTTCGAGGAGGCCGTCGCCCGGGGCGTGCGCAGGGCCACCGAAGAGATCCCCCTGAGGAAAAACGTCGTGAACCCGCTCACCCGGCAGAACACGGGCGATAATACGGGTAAGGGGATGCCTTATGTTTATTATACTTGCGGGCCTTCGGACCGCATCGAGCTGACGGTGATGCCCAAGGGCGGCGGCTCCGAGAACATGAGCGCCCTGGCCATGCTCAACCCGACGGGGGGCCTCTCCGAGATCAAAAGGTTCGTGCTGGACACGGTTGTCCGCGCCGGAGGCAAGCCCTGCCCGCCCGTAATCGTGGGCGTGGGCATCGGTGGCACCTCGGACGAGTGTATGGCCCTGGCAAAAAAGGCACTATTGCGGCAAGTGGGCTCGCGCAGCCCCGACCCGGCCGTGGCACGGCTGGAGACGGAGCTGACGTACGCCATCAACCACACGGGCATCGGCCCGATGGGGCTGGGCGGCGACACGACCGCGCTGGCCGTGCACGTCGAGTACGCGTGCTGCCACACGGCGGGCCTTCCGGTCGCTGTCAACTTCCAGTGCTATGCGGCCCGGAGGGCGACGGCCCGCATATATAAGGACGGTAGCATCGAGCTCGGGGGCGAGTGAATGGAGTACCGCCTCTCCGCGCCGTTATCGAAGGGAGCGGCAGAATCGCTGCGAGTGGGCGACGTCGTGTATATCAGCGGCGTTTTCATCGTTGCCCGCGATAAGGCGCACGTGCGCATGGCCGAATATTTTAAAGAGCATAAGGAGCTGCCATTTAATTTAAAGGGCGCCGTCATCTTCCACGGCGCTCCCATCGTTAAAAAAGAAAATGGCGGGTGGAAGATCGTGGCCATCGGGCCTACCACCAGCGCACGGATGGACGGCCTGGAGCGGGCCGTGATCGAGCGCGGGGCCGCAGCCATCGTCGGGAAGGGGGGCATGGGCCGTGACGTCCTGGAGGCGCTCCGCGACCATGGCGCCGTATACCTGTCCATGACGGGCGGCACGGCCGTGCTGGGGGCGCGAATGGTTAAAAATGTGGTCAACCTCTTCTGGGAGGACCTGGGCATGTCCGAGGCCGTGTGGGAACTGGATGTCGTGGACTTCGGGCCGCTGGTGGTGACCATGGATTCCCGCATGGGGGACCTGTACGAGGACGTTCGCCGGCGGGTGTCGGAAAATATTAAGGGTTTGCGAATATAAAATAATATGAGGTGAACATTTTATGTGTACAACCGGTGGCATGCCAGCGGATATAGAGCTGAAGGAAATAAAGTTCAAGCGCTATAAGTGTAAGGAGTGCGATAATAAGTTCAAGGGCGCGGGGAAACAGCCGATGTGCCCATCCTGCGGCTCCGAGGACGTTGAGCTGATAGAGAGTGAATGCTGATTTCACCCTGGGCTTCGACGAAATTTTATTTTTATGCGATGACAGTAATACCGTGGGAATCGTTAAGGCCGGCCGGGCGGGGCGGGCGTTCATCGAGACGGATGAAGAGGAACTCGTTCAATTTTTAGGCCCGGATGACCTTATGGCGGCGTCCTGTTTCATGGGCGGCGAAAAGGCGATGGACATGGCCCGATGCATGCTGTTCCTGGTCAGGGAGGGCGGCGTGCCCCTGCTCGTCCTGAAAAAAGGCCACCCCGCCACACGCCGCATACCGCTCGTCGTTTCGGCCGGGGAGCGGATCGTGCTAAGCGGCTGCATCGTGCCGGGCACGCACCCGGAGCAGGACGTGCTGTGCGGCAGGGGCGCGCTGGACGGCATGACGCTTAAAGGGATAAAGGGCGGCGTGCAGGTCGAAGGGGGCCGGGCGCCCCGTGTATCCAGGCGGCCCTTTACGCCATAGTTACAGAAATAAAAAAGAACGTATTATCGTAAATTAGGCTGCTTATGCGGGGATACCGAAGCACTCCTTAAGCTTCGGGTCGTTCAGCTTAAGCCGGATCTTGGGCCTTCCGAATGGCGTCTTGACGCTCTCCTCGAAGAGCACGTTCAAATTAACGAGGAAATCCTTTCTGCGTGAGAAGGTGGCCTTTGAAGCGACGCCGGTGTCCTCGCCCCATTGAACGACGTCATAGAAAAGCTCGCTGTTCTTCGCAGCCGCAAGCAATGCGATGGAGACTTTGTCGATGGCCTTTGTCTTGAGCACAGAGTAGCGCGTGTCGTCGAATGCCTTGCTATACATGATAAAGTCTACGATAGTCTGCTCAGCTAAGTATCCCGACATTGATGCGACTATATCATTTAATTTCATGAAATGAATTTTTGTTTTTAGTGATAATAAAGTTTTTGATAAAATTGTTTAAAATTTCGAGATTAACTTGTATGGCGGTAGTTAGGGGTAAAAGCACCAAATTTTTTAGGAACGGGCGGCCAGTAAGTAAAAAAGGGCGTCCTCAGAAGAGGCCCGCCAGCTCCACGAACAGGCCCGGGTTGCGGGTGATGATCTCCTTTAAAAGCCTGGGGACGGACATATCCTCGAAGTTCACGCCCTTGACGGACTTCGCCACCGAGTTCATCAGGTCATCGCTCGACCTGACGATGAACTCCTTCGCCTTATAGTTCCTGTCCAGCATCTTTCCCAGCGCCTCGCGGACCTCGCGGTCATACCGCAGTAATTTTTTGGCCGAGACGTCATTCGCTTTGATCGCATCGGCTATGACGTTGCCCGCTATCCGGCCGCTCACCATGCCGTTGTAGATGCCGCCGCCGGTTATGGGGTCCGAGACCCTTCCCGCGTCTCCCGCTAAGACCAGCCCGCCCGTGGATAGTTGTTTTAGCATGCCGCTGGCGGGCACCGCCCCCACTACGGTCTCTATGACCTTGCCTTCGGGGAACCTCCACGCCATGAACTCGTGCAAGTAATCGATGGGGTGCTTTCCGGTAAACCGGCTGCCCAAAATCCCTAAACCCACGTTGGCCTCGCGCTTTCCCTTGGGGAATATCCAGACGTAGCCCCCCGGCGCGCGGTCGTTGCCCAGATAAAAATCGCAGCTGTCGGCCTTGATGTCTATGTCGGTGACCAGGAACTGGGCGCAGGTCTCGATGTCCCTGGGCTTTAGCGTGGTGCGAATGCCTGCCCACCTGCCGACCTTTGACTCGATGCCGTCGGCGCCGACGACCACCTTCGCGCGGGCCTCGAAGTCATCGCCCCGGTGCTTTCCCCTGATGCCGCACACGAGGCCGTCCTCCTTTACAAGCGACGTGGCCTGCGTTTTTACCTGGACCTCCGCGCCCGCCTTTGCGGCGGACTTGGCCACGGCGCGGTCGAAGATCTTTCTCTCCAGGACGTACCCGACCTCTTTGCCGGCCAGCTTTTCGGAGAGCTCCACGCACGTGCCGTCGGGCGCGAATATCCTGGCGCCGGTGACCTCGGCGCAGATCCATCTCGGGTCGGGCTCCAGGAACTGCATGAGGCCCAGCTTGCCGGTGCCCTCGGCGCACCTCACGGGGTCGCCTATCTCCTGACGCTTTTCTATTAAGAGCACGTCGAGGCCGTTCTCCGCGGCGGTCCTCGCCGCGATTGAGCCCGCGGGTCCGGCGCCGACGACGATGACGTCGTATTCACCCTTCATCCTCGACCAGCTCCACAGCATCCTCCGTGAGCGTTAGCGCGCCCATGGGGCAGATCTTCGTGCATATGCCGCAGTTGCTGCACTTGTCGTTGACCTCGATGAACGTCTCGACGAGGTCTAGGGCGTCCTTCGGGCAGACGCTTACGCAAGCACCGCAATAACCGCACCTGTACCTGTTAACCGTGATCACTTTCTATCCTCCGGGGGAACATCCAACAACCTTGTTAGGTATGATTCTAATCCCTTTAACTTCGCCTCGTAATTCTCGATGAACTCGATGTGCTCGCTTACCTGGGGGTCCGGTGAGCCCCCGGCGCCAGCCTTGCTCCATTCCAGCTGGTTCAGGACTACCAGCACGTAGTCATCGTGGATGGTCTTCAGCATCATCCGCGTGATCTCATCGAGATTCGCCCGGCTGGAATAATAGTTCTTTCGGCTGTCCTGGCGCTTTTGCCTGGATACCAGGCCTATTCTCACGAGCTCATCTATTGCCGAGCTGACCGCGGGCACCGAGTAGCCGGTAAACTCGCTGATCTCGTCCTGGGTCATGGGGTTCACCGCCAGTAATATGGCGCCGAATACGCGGCCATGGAGGGCGCCGAGGCCCCGGGCCTTGAACAGCGCCTCGAAGGTGCCCAGTATGGCCTCCCTCTCCTTGATGACGTCAGAGTATGTCTTGGCCATTAAGCGTATTGATTTCCCGCTAACTATTTAAATTTTTTGAATTTTTGAAAAATTTAAAAATTAGTCGGTGCTCATGAGGTGTTGCAGTATGAGCTCTGCCTCTTTTTTCGCCTCTTCCCTCGTCAGGAGGTGCTCCTCCTGCTGCCCCATGGCATACTCCGTCTCCTCCTCCGCCGGCACCCGGGGCCGGGCGAACCTGCCCTCGAACCTGCACACGACGAGCAGGCTTCCCGCCCTGAACGTGGCTATGGTGAAGCCCCGGATGATCGACGTCATGCTGCTCGCTTTAAAGGTAGTTTCGCTTTCCTCGAAAAGGCGCCTGTTTTTTTCGGCAAGGCCGGGGTCGAGGGCGTCGTAAAATAACAGTAAGCCGTCGCGATAGACCGCCATGCCAGCGTATCCTTCCCGCCCCCTGAAGGCGTCGATGAGCCGCTTAATCATAGCTCTCGCCCGCCTGCCCGAACGAGATGAGCAGCTGGTGCGAGGCGGCGGCCAGCATGGCGCCGAACGACGCCATGCCCAGGTCGGAGAGCGCTTCGGCGGGGGCCCATGCGGTAAAGCAGGAAGCCGCGGCGGCGCAGGCGAGCGAAAATCCGGCGATGAGCAGGTAGAGGAAGAACGGGGCTTTTAATGGCCCGCACGATCTCCATAGAACGGCGAGGCAGGCGGCGGCCGCAAGAATGGCCAGCACGAAGGCGCCTTCCATTCAGCCGCCCCCCGAATAGAACAGCAGCATGAGCCCGGCGCCCGCGAACGACAGGGCCGCCATCGCCGCCGCCAGCGGCACGTTGACAGCGATGAAGCCCGAGGCCGCCTCCGCGATCCCTGCGCCCCCGGAGGCGAGGGATGCCCAGTAGAGCGCCTTAAAGGCGCCCCTGCCGCTGCCTCGCAGGAACGTACGGCCGACGGCGTATGACAGGCACAGTGAGCCGATGGCCGCCAGGGCGCCGGCCGCCAGCTTGACAGTCATGGAATAGGGGTCGTGCCCCGGCGCTACCGGCGAAGGCCAGATGGCCGCTAAAGCTATGGCCAGTGCCGTGAGCAGGCCGATCGCTCTCAGGGGCATCGATGCGGGCATATGCTATTATACGGCAGGCAAGATAATAAATATTTTCATGATAATGCAAATAAGTCTTTGAAAGCATGATTTTATATGGATGGGCGGCGATGATGTCTGGATGACCGGCACAGGCCTGTTGATCAGCGTCGAGGGCATAGACGGAACCGGCAAGACCACCCAGGTGCAGCTTTTAAAGAAGTGGTTCGAGGCACACGGCAGGAAAGCCATCGTTTTGAAGGAGCCTACCCAGGGCCCGTATGGTAAAGAGATCGCGATGCGCGCATCCGCAGGCGCCCTGAATGACCCGGATGAGGAGCTCCGGCTGTTCATGCTCGACAGGATGGAGGACGTGCGCGAGCACATACTCCCGGCGCTGGAGGAGGGTAAAGTGGTCATCATGGACCGCTATTACCAGTCCAACATGGCATACCAGGGCGCCCGGGGGATCGACGTGAATAAGATAAAAGAGGCGAACGAGAGGTTCGCCCCGGCGCCGGGCCTCATCATCGTGCTCGACATAGACCCCGGCCGAAGCCTGGCGAGGGTGAAGGCCCGCAAGAACCTGGTAGGCCACTTCGAGAACGAGGCGTACCTGGAGAAGGCGAGGGAAATATTCCTGCGGATAGGCGGGGAGCCCAACGCCGTGGTCATCGACGCGGACGCCCCCGTTGAGGAGGTCCACCGCAGGATCGTCAGGGCCGTCGAGGAGAGGCTGCCCGGGGCGCTCAACTAGCGTTATCAGTAGTTCCGTGCTCGTTTTATAATTGCTTGTGTTATTAGTTTGCCCTGTGGCATGTCGTTTAACACAATGACACTATGACACAATGACACGAGGACCTTTTATAATGCTGAAGGGGGCTTCCCCCCTCGCAGACCCCCTGATACGTTTTATTGGATTGGGGTAAGGCTAAGGACAGGGCTTCGGTTATTAAATTAATATTGTGGGGGTCTCTCAGGGGCTACGCCGCGCGGAGCGCTCTATCCTACCCTTGAATTATAAAAAGTCATTGTGTCATTGTGTCATTGTGTTAAACGACGCTCGCCCGGGCAATACGTACGCCGCATAGCGAGACAGGCCATTATTAAATAAGCACGGAACTACTGGTTATGAATTTTTATGAATCTGGCGGCCCCCGATAAGTATATCATTAAGTTTAAGCCAAAAGGGGACGAATTATTTTTCATTAAAATCCGGGGGTGAGACAAGTGAAATATGTGATCGTAACCGGCGGCGTCATGAGCGGCCTGGGTAAGGGGATAACCGCCGCCTCTACGGGCAGGATCCTGAAGAACAAGGGCTACAACGTGACGGCCATCAAGATCGATCCCTACATCAACATCGATGCTGGCACCATGAGCCCCTTCCAGCACGGCGAGGTTTACGTCTTAAAGGACGGCGGGGAGGCTGACATCGACCTCGGCCATTACGAGCGGTTCATGGACATCAACCTCACCTCCGAGCACAACATCACCACCGGAAAGATCTACAAGACAGTCATAGAGAAGGAACGCCGAGGGGATTATTTAGGCAAGACCGTCCAGATCATACCGCACATTACCAACGAGATCAAGGAGCGCATACGCCACATCGCCAAAAAAAGCGGCGCGGACATCTGCCTCGTGGAGGTCGGGGGCACGGTGGGCGACATCGAGAGCATGCCATTCCTGGAGGCGGTCAGGCAGATGAGGTCGGAAGAGAAGAAGGAGAACTTTACCCTGATCCACGTGACGCTCGTCCCCATAGATACGATGGACGAGCAAAAAACAAAGCCGACACAGCACTCCGTGAAAGAGCTAAGGGAGCTGGGCATACAGCCGGATATCATCGTGGCCCGGTGCAAAAAGGCGCTGCAGAAGTCCACCAAGTCTAAGATCTCGCTATTTTGCGACGTGCCGGAGGAGGCGGTGATAAGCGCCCACGACTCCGACGATATTTATAAGGTGCCGATCCAGCTTGAGCGCGAGGGCCTGGCGGACGTGCTGATGAAGCACATGAAGCTGGCCCCGCTGGATGACTCGCGGACCTGGAACGAGATGGTAAGCAGGCTTGAATCGGCCGACAAGAACATCACCGTCGCTATCTTGAGCAAGTACGGCATCGAGGACGTGTACCTGAGCGTCAAGGAGGCCCTTAAGCATGCCGGGATAGCTACGGGCGCCCGCGTTAAAATAAAATGGGTCGAGTCGGAGGACCTGGAGAAGGCGGAGGACCTGGCCCCCTTCTTTGCGGACGTTGACGGTATTTTAGTTCCGGGCGGCTTCGGCACCCGCGGCATCGAGGGCAACATTAAGGGCATCACGTATGCCCGCGAGCATAATATACCTTATCTGGGCCTCTGCCTGGGCTTCCAGCTCGCCACGATCGAGTTTACCAGGAACGTGGTCGGCTATAAGGACGCGACGAGCAGCGAGTTCAGCGCCACGGGCACCCACGTCATCGATTTCCTGCCGGAGCAGAAGGACGTCAAGAACCTCGGAGGCACCATGAGGCTGGGAGAGCATAAGCTGTGGATCAAGGACAACACGCTGGCCCACAGGCTCTACGGCACGACGAAGATAAGCGAAAGGCACCGGCACCGCTACGAGGTCAACCCGGACCTGATAGACGAGATCGAGAGCCACGGCCTGGTGTTTTCGGCAAAGAACGATAACCGCATGGAGATCCTGGAGCTGCCCTCCCACAAGTTCTTTTTGGGCACGCAGTTCCACCCCGAGTTCAAGTCGAGGCCGGAGAGGCCGTCGCCGCCGTTCCTCGGGTTCGTGCAGGCGATGCTGAACGGCAAGAAGCCCGAGGCCGGCAAGATAATGGCCAGGGGCGTAAAAGAGTCCCTGAGCACTTAAAAGCGAAGCATGCGGCAGGCGTTAATTACGGACCATAGTAAATTATAAAATAGCGCAGCGTTCTTAACTCTTATAAGGAAGTTCAAGAAATGCCGGACGCAGAGACACAGCGCAAGTTGATCGAGATATTACGGATATTGAGCGAGTCGAACGGCGAGGTAGGGGCCCGCAAGATAGCCGAGGAGTTGAACCGGCGAGGCTACAACCTGGGCGAGCGCGCCACCCGCTACCACTTGAGGATGCTCGACGAGCGCGGCTTTACTAAAAAGCATGGCTACCTGGGTAGAGTTATTACCGCCATGGGCGAGGAAGAGCTGAAGCACGCCCTGGTCACGGACCGCATGGGCTTTGTCTCCACCCGCATAGAGGACTATGAGTTCAGGACCACCTTCGACCCCCTTACGGACAGCGGGGAAGCGGTTGTGAACATCTGCTACATCAATAAGGACGACTATGACCGGTCCATTGGCGTATTAAAACGAGTAGTGGAGGCGGGATATGCCATCAGCCCGCGCCTCAAAGTCGTAGACGAGGGCCAGGAGATACTGGAGAACGACGTGCCGGAGGGCCAGATGGCTTTCGCTACCTTTTGCAGCATCACGATCGACGGCGTATTATTGAAGAGGGGCATACCTGTCAACCTGAAGTATGGCGGGATCGTGCGGGTCAAGGATAAAAAAGCCGAGCGCTTCACGGACGTCATCGACTATAGCGGGACGTCCATAAATCCCATGAACGTGTTCGTGTCCAGGAACATGACATCCGTGCTGAAGGTCCTCGAGACCGGCTCGGGCAGCGTGCTGGCAAACGTGAGGGAGATACCTGTGAACGCAAGGGAGACGGCGCTGAAGGTCATCGAGGAGCTGAGGGGCGCCGGCGTGTGCGGCATCTTTTCGGGGTGCGAGATGGAAAGGCCACTGCTTGGCGTGCCCATCGAGCTGGGCATGTGCGGCATAGCGAGCTATTCGGGCATTAACCCGTTCGCCGCCCTCGTCGAGATGGGAGTGAAGTCCCGCATTATACCTCTGTCCGCTGTCATGAACGTAAAAGAGCTAAAGAGGCTGGTATGAATGTATAAAGTCGTGGAGACCGCGAAAGGGCTATCGCCTTTGCTTAAGGTTTTTAAGACACAGATGGCGGCGATGGGCGTACAGCAGTCGAGCAAGATCGTGTTCATGGGGAGCGTCGGGACGTGCGTGCCGTTCATCGAGCTGTTCGCCTATACGCTGAGGAACGACCGCGTGGAGATGCTTCTTGTCCCCGATGCGATATTGGATGAGGCCCGGTTTATCTGGCATGTCCCTGGTATCGGCATGCAGGTAGGTGGCGCCGCAGACCCCAGGGGCGCTGACTTCGTCGTCGTACTGGGCGGCCTGTCGATGCCGGGCAGCAAGGTGGACGCTAATGGCGTCGCAGAGCGCGTCAAGGCGATACTGAAGCCCGGCGGCAAGGTAATGGGCATATGCTTCATGGGCATGTTCGAGAAGGCAGGCTGGTACGGCAAGGTGCCCTTCGACGTCGTGATGGACGCCACCATCGACCCCATACAGGTCCAACAATTCACATAGGCACAGATGCGGGGGCCGTAGAGGCACGGAGCCCGTCTAAACAATTGAGACACGAAGAACACAGGGATTTTTAACTAATCATATAATAGCATCCGCCATATGTAAGCTAAAACTAGCCCTGCGATGGAGTCGTGGAGGTGGCGAAGCCACCTCATGCTATCAGGGCTCCGTGCCTCTTCGGCCCCCGCATCCGTGCCTCTGTGCTACCGGCGGCGCCTTCGGGCGGTGGTGACGAGCGCGGCGACTATTACGCCGGCGGTGCCCGCGGCGAGGAGCAGCCCGGAGAGGGAGTCGGCCTTCAGGATGGGCTCCTTGCGCGATTGCACGTTTAACTGCGCCATGAGCATGGTATCCTGATCATTGCCCTCTAAATATATTTTAGCGGTAAAGTTCCCGGCGGTCCCGTTGGGCACCCTCGACCGTATGAAGAACTCGGCCGCGGTGCCCGGCTCTACCTTCACGCGGTCCCAGGGGGCGCCGTTCAGGTAGTATGCCCAGTTATCGCCTATCTCGGCGGTGGCCATCAAGTCCAGAGGGAACTCGCCGTCGTTATAGACGCGGACGGGCAGGTCGAACGTGTCGCCTTCAGACAGGTTAATGGATGGATATCCCTCGCCCGATATGCGGTATCCCTTTATAAGCGCCTCATACGAAGGCGTCCCCTCGACCTTTATCTGGTACATCATTTTATTGGAGGTCACGTCCTGGCCCCGCAGCGTCAGGTTGACAGAATAATAGCCGGGCGCAGCGCTCTTGGGCACGTAGACCCAGAAGTCAGAGCTCGCCTGCTGCCTGTCCGGCATGTAAAAAAGCGAGCCGTTGCCAGTCATCGCCCCCCACCCCGGGGGCTTTTCCACGTCGATAGCCAGCGCCTTACCTTTCGCGTACTTGTTGTTCACGCTGAAGTCGAAGTGCACGGTGGTGCCCGCCTTTACGACGCGCGAAGGATAGTTCGTATACAGGTCCAGAGACTCGTAGGGCATATCCTTGATGACGATTACCACGGGGATCTTAGCATAGAAGGGCCCGCCGGTGACCAGCACATAGCAAACGAACGTACCCCGCTGGTCACCGTTATACTGGAACATGAAGGTGGTTTCCCGCTGATCGCCCGACCGTACGCCTATCATATTCCCTTCCGGGCACCATCCGACCCAGTTCTTATTATCGATGTCAGGTGGCTGAAGGCCGAACGCCACATACTGGTCGTTGAGCTGGCTATTCTCGACCACTACCCTGACGGCCACTTCCCTGCCCGGGCTGGTCTCCACGACGGGGTTTACGACATAAGGCACGATGCCTACGTAAGGGGTTTTCTTCAGCAGCCGGTCCAGGGTCCGCGTGCCCTTGAACTCCTCCTCGGTCATGAGGGTCTGGAAGCCGGCCGCCGCCGTCACGACGGAGTAGGTGCCGGGGGTGATGGCGACGCCGTAGTAGCCGATGGCGTTCGACTTGGTCTGGTTCACGACCTGCTGGTCTTTAATGAAGTATATGACCGCCCCCTGGACGGGATACGAGGACGAGGAGCGCCCGTCGTCCGACCCTATTATGTAGCCTTCCACGTATATGGGGCGCTCGCCATCGTCGCTGGAGTTGGATATTTGAAGGCCGTTGAGCGACGGGAATTGCGCCTGGGCCGCTGCGGGCGCCATGGCGTTAATAATTATAAGGGCGGCTGCGATGGCCATCACTGGCCATAAAAACGCCCTCATGCGCGTCAATTTATATGCCCTCATGTCATCACGCTCAAACCCATAGAAGTATAATAATAGCAAATACCGCAACCGATGCCAAATGTATTATTTATTAGGCAAATTATAAATATATTTCTATTTAAATAGTTAAAAATCGGCTTATAAGGGCTTACAGCTCAACCGCCCATGATTATGCATCCCATGCATAAAATATAAATAACAAATGTTTTACTTTATATAATGATGGAACTCCCGACGCCCGAAAGCATTAAAAAGAAGCGTGTAAAGCTGGGCCTCACCCAGAGCGAGCTGGCGGAAAAGGCCAACGTCAGCCAGCCGCTGATAGCGCGCATCGAGTCCGGCGACGTCGACCCGAGGCTTTCTACCATCAAAAGCATAGTCTCCGCATTAGACGATATGGAGAAGTCCAGGATCACGGCCAAGGACCTGATGACGTCGCCAGTGATCTCGCTCTCGCCCGACGAGGCAGTGGAGCAGGCCGTCAAGCTCATGGAAAAACACGGCTTTTCCCAGCTGCCCGTCATTGAGAACGGCGTGCCGGTCGGCAGCATTTCCGAAAGCGAGCTGGTGCAGGCCATGGGAAGCAGGGACATCGACCGCATTAGCGTGGCCCGCGTAAGAGAGCTCATGGAGGACTCTTTCCCCGCGGTGGCCCCGGGCACGGACATGGGCACCATATCGGCGCTGCTTGAGACCAACCACGCGGTGCTCATCATGGAGATGGGCAAGGTCGTGGGCGTCATCACTAAATATAATATCATGCGCCTCATCAATAAGTAAAACAAGCCATGCCAACAAATTGATAAATTTGTTTTCAAAAACTTTTATTAGGTATCGTGAAGTTATGTAAAAGGATAAGAGGATATCTCTATGTCTGAAATATCTAAGGCACCAATCGCCCGGCTATTGAGCCAGGCGGGCGGGGAAAGGATCTCCGCGGAGGCGGTCGATGAGATGGTGAAGTACACGGAAGACTACGTCCTGAAGGTGGGCTCCGAGGCCAGCAAGCTGTGCGTCCACGCCGGGCGCAAGACCATTAAGGCGGACGATATCAAGCTCGCCGTCGAGCGGTTGAGACTATAAGCCCCATAGCCATCACAATTATCATATTTATTGCCCCCGTATAGAAAAAACGTTTATTCACATATTTTATACGGCCTGCCATCGGAACGTTAAGCTTTTAAATATGTATGCCAACATGTAGCTCCGACAACGGGGTCATGTCTATGGGCAAGTCAATATCCAAAAAAAATTCGAAGGACGGGTCGATGAGAGAGGTCCTTGAGCTGCTCGAGAGGGATTCGAAGCTTACCGCGAAGGAGCTTGCGGAGCAGGCCGGCCTCGACGAAAAGGACGTGGAGCGCTTCATCGGGGAGATGGAGGCCCGCAGCATCATCAAGCGCTATAAGACGGTCATCGACTGGGAAAAGTACGGCGACGACTCAGTCTACGCCATAATCGAGGTACAGCTTAACCCGGAGCGCAACGTGGGCTATGACGCCGTGGCCGCGCGCATCTCGAAGTTCCCCGAGGTCGTCACCTGCATGCTCGTCTCGGGAGACCACGACCTGCATTTAGTCATTAAAGGCAAGACCATGAAGGAGGTCGCCTTCTTCGTGGCCGAGAAGATCGCCCCGCTGAGCCAGGTCACGCATACCGCCACCCACTTCATGCTTAGGAGCTATAAGCAGGAGGGGGAGATCATGTTCGAGAAGGAAGAGGATACGAGGCTGGTCATCCACCCATGAAGATCGCGAAAAAGGTCATAGAGCTGCCCTCCTCGGGCATCCGTAAATACTTCGACATCGCCTCGACCATCAAGGACGTAATTTCTTTAGGCGTCGGCGAGCCGGATTTTATCACCCCCTGGAGGGTCCGGGAGGCCTCCATATACGGCATGGAGAAGGGCAGGACCACGTACACGTCTAACTGGGGCTTGCTGGAGCTGAGGGAGCTCATCTCGAAGTATACGTACGAGGGGACCGGGGTCGACTATGGCCCCAAGGACGAGATACTTGTCACGACCGGCGTGAGCGAGGGCATCGACCTCGCCGTACGCGCCATCACCGACCCGGGCGACGAGATACTCGTCGTGGAGCCCAGCTACGTGTCGTATAAGCCCTGCGTGATCATGGCGGGCGGCAAGCCCGTCCCGGTCACCACGACCCTGGATAACGAGTTCAAGGTGCGCAGGGAGGACATCGAGAAGAAGATCACCCCGCGGACCACGGCCATCATCATAAACTATCCCAATAACCCCACGGGCTCCATCATGACGCGGAAAGACCTTGAGGAAGTGGCCGACGTGGCCGTGGAGCACGACCTTATGGTGATCTCGGACGAGGTCTACGAGAAGCTCACCTACGAGGGCAAGCACTCCTCCATGGCGGCGTTGAACGGCATGAGGGACAACACTATACACCTCAACGGTTTTAGCAAGGCGTTCGCCATGACCGGCTGGCGGCTGGGCTACGCCTGCGGTAATTCGGAGATCATCGAGGCGATGATGAAGATCCACCAGTACACCATGCTCTGCGCCCCGATCACCGCCCAGATGGGCGCCATTGAGGCGCTAAAGAGCGGGCAGCAGGACATGCTGGACATGGTGAAGGAGTACAACCGGAGGCGGCGCGTCATCGTGCGCGGGTTCAACGCCCTGGGCATGCGCTGCTTCGAGCCCAAGGGGGCGTTCTACTCGTTCCCCTCCATCAAGTCGACCGGGCTGACCTCGGAGGAGTTCTCAGAGCGGCTTTTATACGATCAGGGCGTGGTCACGGTGCCCGGCAGCGTGTTCGGCGAGTCGGGCGCGGGCCACCTCCGCTGCTCCTACTGCGCCTCTATGGAGGATATCAAGGAGGCCCTGGCCCGTATCGGAAGGTTCCTCGACAAGCTCAAGCAGGAGCAGGCCCCCACGATCAGGAATAAAACGAGGCAGTAGCGTGATAGGCTCGATCGCCAATACGATGGAAAGCTGGATATAGATACCTTACCCCACGGTGACCGTGCTGCCCCGGACAGGATAAGAGGCCTTTTACATGTAGCGATCTAGATTTTATCGTCTGCCGGGTGGCATGTCGTTTGACACAATGACACAATGACTTTTGTATAACTTAAGGGGGCTGATGCCCCCTGAGAGACCCCTCAATCATATTGTTCAAATAATTGAAACTCAGGCCTTCGTATTATTCCGATCCAATGAAATGTACAGGGGTCTGCGTGGGGCATCCCCCCCCCCCCCCCCCCCTTCAGCACATAAAAAAGTCATTGTGTCATTGTGTCATCGTGTCCTTGTGTTAAACGATACTACACAAGCTAATAATACAAGCCATGTGCAGCCTATCACAGCCCCTTCTTGCCCTTCTCCTTTTTCACGTTTTTCCTGAACACCAGCAGATACGCGGCCACGATCACGGCCAGTATGACGGCGAGGAGGCCGACGGCCCCGATGAGCAGGTAGTTGACGTTCGCCGGCTCCGGGGCCGCCGTGGCCGGCGGGACGGTGGCGATGATGGGCGTGGGCGAGGCGGGCGGGGGTATCTGGGAGCCCATGAGGACGAGGACGGGCGAGGCTGTGGAGGATGCGCTGTCATTGCCTACCTGGCCGAACTCGTTCGAGCCCCAGGCCCATACGCTGCCGTCGCTTTTAAGGGCCAGGGTGTGGTACAGGCCCGCCGCGACGGCCGTGGCCCCGTCCATGCCTTTTACCTGCACAGGGGACGTCCGGTCATTCCCTCCCGTGGCGCCGGTCCCCAGCTGGCCGTCTTCGTTGCTGCCCCAGGCCCAGACCGTGCCGTCGCTTTTTAGTGCTATAGAGTGCGAGCCGCCAGCGGCCACGGCCTTCGCGTCCGAGATGCCCCTGACGATGTCGGGGTTGTAGTTATCGGCCTCGGGCCCGAACGATATCCTGCCCTGGTCATTCAGGCTCGCGCCGCCCATGCCAAGCTGTCCCATATAATTATAGCCCCAGGCCCATACGCTGTCGTCGGATTTAACGGCCAGCGCATGGCTCGTGCCGGCATCGAAGGACTTGACGTCGCTTATCTTCGATTTTACCGGGACGAACCGGCTCTCGTTGGTCCCGTCGCCAAGGATGCCGTGGGAGTTTTCGCCCCAGGCCCATATCATGCCATTACCCTGTAAGGCCAGGCAATGGGAGCCGCCCGTCGAGATGGCCTTGATGTCGTTTAAGCCGTTTACTTGTATGGGCACCGCCGAGCCCGTATAGTTCCGCGAGCCGTCGCCGAGCTGGCCATAAGCGTTGTAGCCCCAGGCCCAGACCGTGCCGTCGCTTTTCAGGGCGAGGCTGTGGTCCTTGCCCGCCGCGATGGCCGTCACGCCCCCGATATTCGCCCGCACGGGCTCCGCGCTATCCTGGCGGGTACCGTCGCCGAGCTGGCCGTGCTCGTTGGAGCCCCAGGCCCAGACCGTTCCGTCGCTCTTAAGCGCCAGCACGTGGCCGTAGCCGGCCGATATATGCCTGACGCCCGAGATGCCTACCTGGTGGGGCGTGCTCCAGGCGCTCCCCGGGCCATATCCCCACTGCCAGACCGTTCCGTCGTCCAGCAGCGCCACCGAGGTGCTATTGGATGCGGCGATCGATACCGCCGCCGGGGACCAGGCGCCGGCCGGGCACGCCAGAGTTATGATCAATAGCGACAATCCTGCCACGAGGGCCGTTTTGATAATGGCGCCCGGCTTCATATCCAGCATATCCCTCATACTACCACGCCTTAGGGGTTGGGCGGGAGGATATAAATAGCTTATATCATGATCACATAACCCGGCCCCCCACTTAAAAATGTGAGAAATGACATATTCGTGGAAAGCTCCTTTTTTTATCGGTGACGCGATGTACTCCACTGTTGAGGACCTTTCGAGGTACAGGCGGCGCATCATCGACGATGCCGTCGCCACGTTCAAGGGCACGGAGTTCTTTTCGGGCCACGGCAGGCCGACGGAGGACATTGCCATGGCTGTCTGCGAGGGTCTGCTGGACCTGCTCATGGAGCCCGAGGATGCCCGCGACCCTCACGTCGTCAGGCGCTTCATGGAATGGGCATACAACCTGATCAGGAAGAAGAGCGTAAAGACGGACAGGACCATCGAGTTTTTGGACACGTTCGAGGGCATCGTCAAGAGGCCCTTGAATAACGCGGAAGATAAGGACGTGGACGAGTTCTTCGAGCTGTGCAGGGAGATCGTCAGGCAGAAGCACAAGGAGCTCCTCAGAAACCCTCCATGAGCCCTGGTAAAACTTTTTATGATTGGCAGCCTATACGTGCTCCATAGAAGATGAGCTTATGTACGCGAAGATCAAGGACGTGCTCTCCGGTAAGTTCGCCGACGGCGAAGAGGTCGAGGTCGGCGGATGGGTCGTCAAGAACCGCTCCAGCGGCAAGATAGTGTTCACTTTAATACGGGATGCCACGGGTGAAATTCAGGTGACCACCCGTAAGGGCAATGTGTGCGAGGATGCGCTAAAAGTAGCTGACGCTCTCTCGCTGGAGTGCTCCGTCATCATCAAGGGCAAGGTCCGCACGGACCAGCGTGCCCCGGGGGGAAGGGAGCTTACGGTCACCGACCTGAAGCTCATCGGGGCGTCCAAGGATTATCCCATATTCGGGGAAGAGCACAACCCCGAGGTTTTATTGGATTTGAGGCACCTGCACATCCGCAGCAAGGAGCTGGTCTCCGTCATGAAGGTCAAGGACGCCGTGTTCAGCTCATGCAGGGAGTGGTTCCGGGCAAACGGCTTCTACGAGGTGACGCCCCCCATAATCATTTCCAGCGCCTGCGAGGGCGGCTCGACGCTGTTCGAGCTAAAATATTTCGAGGACAGGGCGTACCTCTCTCAGAGCGCCCAGCTCTACCTCGAGTCGCTCATCTTCGGGCTGGAGAAGGTGTACTCGATCACGCCGTCTTTCCGCGCCGAAAAATCCCGGACCACCCGGCACCTGGCCGAGTACTGGCACGTCGAGGGCGAGATGGCCTGGACGGGCCTGTACGAGATGATCGACATGCTCGAGAGCCTTGTCTGCCACGTGTGCAATAAAACGGCGGAAGAGCGCTATGATGACATAAAGCTCGTCGGCGGCGATCCGGAATATTTTAAAAACTTGAAGCCGCCCTTTCCTAGAATAACATACGACGAGGCCGTTAAGATGCTGCAGGCGGATGGCTTCAATATAAAGTGGGGCGATGACTTCGGCACCCACGAGGAAAGGCAGCTGTCGACCCACTATGATAAGCCCTTCTTCGTCACGGAGTACCCGGCCGAGGTGAAGGCTTTTTACATGAAGGACGCCGGCAACGGCAAAGTCCTCAACGTGGACATGATCGCCCCGAAGGGGTTCGGCGAGATCATCGGCGCCAGCGAGAGGGAGACCGGCCTCAAGGCGCTCGAAGAGCGCATAAAAAAACAGGGAGAGGATCCCGCGAAGTACGCCTGGTACCTCGACCTGAGGCGATACGGCTCGGTGCAGCACTCGGGGTTCGGCATGGGCACCGAGAGGCTCGTGCGGTGGCTCTGCGGCCTGGAGCACATCCGGGACACCATCCCGTACCCGAGGACCATCAGCCGGTCCTATCCCTGATTAGGGAAAGTCATTCCCGTCAGGCGATTAATACGACATCGCATGGCATACGTTTCGAGCTTACTAGACAGTTATAATGGCTAAATGGACATAATTTATTGCAGTAATGCGTTAAGCTGACATATTAACGCTTTTAACGTAAATCGGGGTTTTTTTTACAGTTTTTTATTTGACCAAGTTATATAGCCCGAAATACTAGAATCATATATATGAAAATTTGTGTCGTCTCCCAATCGTTTTACCCGTACATTGGCGGTGTTACCCGGTATTTACAGTCGTTGGGCCGGAAACTGCTTGCCCGGGGGGATGAGATGGTGGTCGTCCACCTGGGGACGCCGGACATGCCCGAGACCGAGGTCATCGACGGCATAAGAGTATACCGCATGTCGGAGCAGGAGGGCATGCAGGAGTCCATCGACGGCTACTTTAGGTTCAAGGAGCTTATCATCGACGTTACCCACGGAAGGGGGACGGCTTCGCTGGAGGACCGCTTCAACCAGGGCTACTCCGAGTACCTGGGATTTAACCTGAGCATGTACGAGAAGGTGCGGCAGGTGTATGATGCCGAGAAGTTCGACCTGCTGCACGTTCACGATTTTCAGGTGATGCCCCTCGCGTTCCTTATCAGGGGCGATGTGCATGTCCCGACCATTTTCACATGGCACATCCCGTTCACCGAGGCGACGCCCCCCGAGTGGAGAGAGTTCCTGGTAAGGTATATGCGCTATTATGACAAAGTCATCTTCTCTACTGATGAGTTCATGACGACCGCCGTGGAGAGCGGCCTGGACCCTGATAAGGCCTATAAGATCAACCCGTTCATCGACACGGGCGAGTACGCCTTCGGGGGGGAGAACGACTTCCGGGCCAGGTATGGCATAGCGCCCGGCGACCATTTAGTACTCTGTGTGTCTCGTATCGACCCGCGCAAGGGTCAGGAGTATCTCATAAAAGCCATGGCCGAGGTGGTGAAAAAGTATCCAGATACGACCTGTATTTTTATCGGCAACGGGTCCCTTACGAAAAAGTTCATCGGCCGGACGAACCGGCTGGAGGAGCTAGAGGCGATGGTGGAGGAACTGGGGCTCCGGGGGCGGGTGAAGTTTTTGGGCAAGGTGAGCCAGAATGACCTGCTGAAGGCATACGATGCCTGCGACATGCTCGTGCAGCCGTCCATTAACGAGGGCTTTGGCCTGGTCATTTCGGAGGCCATGTGCTTCGGCAAGCCCGTGGTGGGCTCCAGCGTGGGAGGCATACCGGAGCAGATCACGGACAGCGTCAACGGTTTATTGTTCAAGCCCAAGGACCACATGGAGCTGGCCGGGTGCATAGAGGCGCTCATCGATAGCCCTGAATTGCGTAAGCAGATGGGCGAGGCCGGCAAAAAAATCGCCTGCGAGAGGTTCTGCGTGGAGAGGGGCTTCCGGGAGCACTGCGACATCTACGATACCATTTACCTGCAAAAGCGGCTGAAGGATAAGACGGGCGCCGGCGAGTCTCTCCAGATGGGATGATCACTCTTTCCCCAGGAGGTAGTTGACCGATTTTATGAACTCCTCGTGCGAGAAGGACTGGGGGATGTTGCCCACGAGCCGCTGGTAGTACATGTCATACTCTTCGGCGAAAAGCCCCAGGTCGCTGGATGCGTAGCGGGCAGCCCGGTTGATTATGTCGAGGGCGCTCACGGCCTTGCCTTTTTTCATCATTACCTGGGCCAGCCACAGTGACGAGAGCATGAAGGCGTTGGGCTCCTCGGCAAACCTCTTTAGAAGGCCGCCCGTACCCAGGTTGTCCGTGATGCTCTTGACGGTCATGCGCACCATGGGGTCATCGATGGGCAGCACGTTCATCAGAGGTATGGCGAGCACCGACGCATCGTAAGCATCGTCCTCGTACGCCCGCTTAAAGCATTTCCTCTTCTCGGACCACCCGTTCTTTATGATGTCCACTTTCACCTTTTCCGCTTCCAGCCCCCACTTGCTCGCTTGCTTGTTTTTATGCAGGGCGGCCGCCAGCCGGCCCCCGTATTCGAGCGCGGCCCAGCACATGGCCTTGCTGTGGACGTGGTCCATGTAGGGCCTCCTGAGCTCCCAGATCCCCGCGTCCTTCTCCCGCCAGTGGCCCGCCACATAGTCCACGATGCGCTCGATAGTGCCGAAGTGCTTCTCCACATAATCGAGGCATCCTGAATATTTATTTAGGGTATACAGGGCGTGGACGACCTCGCCTTCCAGGTCGTTCTGCTTTTGTTCGACGGCCTTGTTGCCGATGCGCACGGGCCGGCTGTTCCCGAAGCCCACCAGCGAGTCGATGTCCTCCTCTTCCGTGCCCCTCAAGTCGCCGTAGATGGACACGAGCGGGTGCGGGTATGGCTTGCCATCCGGATTAACGATCCCGAGCAAGAAGTCCAGTATCTTCCCGGACTCGCCGAAGAGCCCGGCCAGCGCCAGCGCCTCCGCGCTATACGCCCCGTCCCTGACCCAGCAGAAGCGGTAGTCCCAGTTTTTGTCCTGGCCCACTATCTCAGGGAAGGACGTAGTGGGGGCGGCCAGGATGGCGCCCGTCCTATCATACATTAGAAGCTTAAGCACCAGCAGGGAGCGCATATAATAATAGTGAAGCCTGGGGCTGAGCTCGAAGACGGGAAAGGCCTCCGCGGCGTAGTTTCTCCAGAACTTTAGGTCGGCCTGGTACTCCCGCTCATAACTTAAATGGTCGGCTGCTCTCCGGGCCTCCTCGGGCGTGGAGCCATATGCGAGCAATAGCGGGATGGCCATCGGCGGCTCGACCTTGAACGTGAGGCCCCTGCGCTTCACAGCGGCCTTTTCAGGCGACGTGACGAGTAAGGCCTGGCCTGGCGAATATATCAATAGCCCGTCGTCCAGGACGTCCACGGAGGGCTTATCCCGGTTATAGCCAGGCCGGGGGTCGACGTCCACTGTCAGCTTTAGCGAGTCCGGCCCGGACACGCCGAGGATGCGCCACAGCCTGCGCCCGCCGAAGGGCATGAAATCGATGGCCCTCACCGTATCGGCGCCGGCCCTGCTGGTCGTCTCCAGCAGGTTGGTATCCTCGAGGTATCGCTGTTCGCCGCGCTCGAAGGGAGTCTCCGTCCCGCCCTGCTCATAAGAGAGCGTCAGCGAGCCGCCGTTCACGTTGTCCAGCGCCCTGGCGAACATCGTCGGAGAGTCGAACCCGGGCAGACAAAGCCAGTCGATAGAGCTAAAGACGCTTATGAAAGCACAGGTTTCGCCATTGCCGACCACGCCGTACATACAAGTAAATTAATTGCGTAATTATAAAAATTATCTCATAATTTAACATCGCTTATCGATGTATTCTATGAACTCCTGGAGGCCTTTGCCATAGCTGTGCTTGCATACGTAGTCTGCCGTCCCCTTAAGCTCCGGTATGGCGTTCGATACCGCGCCCAGCAGGCCGCAGGCGTCCCTCAGGTGGATGTCGTTCTCCGCGTCCCCTATGGCTGCCGTCTCGTCGCTGGACACGTTATACATTCGGGCCAGCCAGGCGGCGCCCGAGGACTTGGAGATGCCGTGGGGCAATATCATTAGCGAGTCCACGTTTTTTATGACGTCGAAGGAGCCGCCAAGCCCGGAAAGAGCTTCTATGAGCCCTCCCGCGTATCGGCGTTCCACTGCTACAATGACCTCGCCGCGGCCGTATGGCACACCGAGCGCATCGAGCCGCTCGAAAAGCGCCTCCCTGTCAGCAGAGCTGCCGATGACGTGTTTCCTGCCGTCGAAATGGCCGATACACCCGTTCTCGGCGACGAACGAGTCTACCACGCCGTCCAGCCTCCCGCAAAAGTCCAGGAGAAAATCGTAATTCCGGCCTGAAACGATAGAAAATGCGACCCCCCTGCCCTTTATAATGCGGATGGCGTTAGCGAGACCGGCGTCTACGTCCAGCGTCCCGTCGGTAAATGTCCGGTCAAAATCGCTTATCACAAGCCTGATGGCCATCAAACTAAGTTATATAAAAATAACCTTAAATAACTTTTCAATAGCGCAAACGATGAAGCAGCCGGCATTCGCTTTTTATCCTTGCCATGCCATTGATTTTAAATATAATGATTTACTATGTATTTTACTACACGCCTGGTGACTCTATGGATGGATCGTTACTATTGCTATTAATGACGATCGTGCCGGCATTGTTCGGCGTCGTCTGCTACCTGGTACCTGGTTATGAAATTAAGAAATACGTGGTCATCCTCTGTGCCATCGTACTCACGGTAGCCTCTCTATTGGTGCTGTCCGGCGGTTCCCAACAGTTGACCGTCGAATCGATCGGCCTCGCGGGCCTGAGCGTCCCGCTCTCGCCGATCATCCTCGTGCTGGACTATCTATTATTATTAGCCTTCTTATGGTATGGTATCAAGGACAAGGAATACAAGGCCGTGCTCCTCGTCATTTTACAGCTGATACCGCTCACGTACTTCGAGTTCTTCATGCCAAAGGCGGCGCACGCCGGGGCCGGTACCTTCGTGCTCGACCAGCTGGCCATAGTTATGTGCCTCATCGTGTCCATCATTGGCTCGCTTATCCTCATCTATTCGATAGGCTACATGAAGGAGGAAAAGCACGTCTCGTCCTTCTTCCTGGTCATGATGGTCTTTTTGGGGGACATGAACGCCCTGATGTTCGCCAACGACCTGGTGTGGTTGTTCTTCTTCTGGGAGGTCACCACGCTGTGCTCGTTCCTCTTGATAAGGCACTACAGGGACGACGTATCAATAGAAGCGTCGGATAGGGCGCTGTGGATGAACCTGCTGGGCGGCGTGGCGCTCATCTGCGGCATCGTGCTCATCGAGTCGTCCTACGGGACAACGTTCCTGTCTGAGCTCGCGAACCTGAAGGCGGGCTTGCCGGGCTTCCTGTCGTTCCTGCCGGCCGCGGCAGTCGCGCTGCCCTTCGCCCTCCTGGCGTTCGGCGCCTTCACGAAATCGGCCCTCATACCCTTCAACTCGTGGCTCACCGGCGCCATGGTGGCGCCGACGCCCGTGTCGGCGTTGCTCCACTCGTCCACGATGGTGAACGCGGGGGTATACCTATTGATAAGGCTGGCGCCCCTCATAATCGGGACGTTCCTGTCCACCATGATAGCGGTCATAGGCGGCTTCTCGTTTATGTTCTGCGCCCTGCTGGCGCTCAGCCAGACGGACTCCAAGCGCATCCTGGCCTACTCGACGATAAGCTACCTGGGGCTGATCGCGATGTGTACGGGCATCAACACCGGGCTCGCCCTCACGGCAGCCGTGGCTCTTCTCGTGTTCCACGCCGTATCAAAAGGCCTGCTATTCCTGTGCGTGGGCGAGGTACAGCACGATACGGGTGCCAGAGACATAGAGTCCATGGAGGGCCTCGTCACCAGAATGCCGCTGGTGGCATACATCATGGTCATAGGCCTCATCTCGCTAATGGCCCCGCCGTTCGGCGTGTTCGTGGGCAAATGGCTGGCCTTCCAGTCCGTGTCCACATTCACTTCCATAAGCCTGTCGCTCATCGACATATTCTTCATCATATTCGGGAGCATCTTCTCGGTGTTCTACTACTCCCGGTGGGCGGGTAAGCTGCTCGCCACGAAGCCGTTCTCGGAGGGGAAGCCCGCGCACCACGAGTGGTACATGGAATTGCCGCTCATCGTGCTTGTGCTGGGCGTGTTCGTGACCGTGGCGCTGACCACGTTCTTCTTCAGCAACCTGATCAACTTGCCCCCGGTTTACGGCACCGAGCCCTCGAAGCTCGTCATGGGCTGGAGCATCCAGAGCGCAATAGGAGGATTTTCGCCGCTGGGGTTCCTGGTCATCTTCCTGATAATCATCCTCGTCCCCGTGCTCGTGATACGCGTGCCTAAGACGGCGGTCACGCACACGTACGCCTGCGGCACCGGCGAGGAGCCAGAGCTCGGCGGAGGATACTTCCAGAGCATGATCGGCGAGAGCGTGCTGCTAAAATACCTCGACCCGATCGGAATATTGCTTATGGTCGCCCTGCTCGTAGCGGCGGTGATCTAAATGGCCGACAATATGCTTGTTACGTACGGCGTGCCGCTCGTGCTGCTCATCCTGTCGCCATTCATCGGCGGCATCCTCATCGGCATAGACCGAAAGGTCACGGCCAGGCTCCAGAACAGGGCGGGCCCCCCCATAGTCCAGCCGTTCTACGACGTGCTCAAGCTCTTCGGCAAAGAGGACAAGATAGTAAACAAAACGTACCTCGTGTTCGGCTCGGCATACTTTTTGACGGTCATCCTGAGCCTCGGCCTGCTGCTGTTCAGGTACGATCTATTGATCACCACGTTCACGTTCGGCCTGTCGTTCATCTTTTTGGTGCTGGCGGGCTACAGCACGCGCTCGCAGTTCGGGTACGTGGGAGCTACTAGAGAGCTCATGCAGATGCTTACATATGAGCCGATACTGCTATTTACCGTGTTCCTGGTAAGGCTCGTGACGGGCAGCTTCGAGATCAACTCCATCTACAACGCGGCACAGCCATTGTTGTTCGCTCTGCCGCTGGCTCTTCTGGCCATCTTCGTCATACTCCCCATAAAGGCCCGGAAGTCGCCCTTCGACATCGCGGAGGCGCACCAGGAGATAGCGCAGGGCCCGGAGACGGAGTACTCGGGCAAGTTCCTGGGGCTGCTGTACTTGACGCACTTCTTCGAGCTGTTCTTCATCCTGTGGTTCGTCGGGCTGTTCTACGTTAAGGACCTGCCCGTGGCCGGCTTCGTTATACCTGGCATCGCTATGCAGGTGCTGCTGATGCTCATCGCCTATGTCTTCCTCATCGTGGTGGACAACGCCACGGCCAGGCTCCGGGTGGACCAGATGCTGAAACAAGTATTCATACTTGGAATGATACTGCTGATATTGAACTTGGCATATATCATCGTGACCGGGAGGTGGATCGCATGAGCCTGACGGAACTCGCCAGAAAAAAATCGCCCTGGGTCATTCATGTGGGCTCGGGGGGCTGTAACGGCTGTGACCTGGAAATATTAGCGTGCCTGACGCCCCGCTACGACGCCAGCCGGTTCGGCGTGGTGAGCACGGGCAACCCCAAGCACGCGGACATCATGCTCGTCGTGGGCCCGGTGACCTTGAAGTACAAGGAGATCATCAAGAACCTGTACGACCAGATGCCCGACCCCAAGGTCGTCATCGCGGTGGGCACCTGCGCGAGCACGGGCGGCATCTACCAGGGGTGCTATGGCCATTGCGGCTCGGTGGACAGGGTCCTCCCTGTCGACGTGTACGTGCCCGGCTGCAACGTGCGGCCCGAGGCGGTCATCGACGGCCTCGTGCTGGCGCTGGACATCCTGAACGAGAAGGAGCGGAAGATCCTGGAAGATAAGCGCTCAAAAGCGAAGGGGGCGGCGTAAATGGAGTCCAGGACAGTGACCCAGGCCGAGCTCCAGGGCATCGTTAACAACCTGAAGGCGCGCGGCGCCCGGCTGATCACCATCGTGGGGGCCGATACGGGCGACAACATCGAGGTGCTTTACTTCTTTAACACCGGAGTGGACAGCACCGAGACGTACCGCATCATAGTGCCCAAGGCGGGAGGGAACGAGGAGGTCGACAGCATCACGCCCATAATGCCCGCATCGTACATCGCGGAGAACGAGCTGTCGGAGATGTTCGGCGTTAAGGTGAAGGGCATGCCCGGGCGCTTCTTCCTGCACCCTAGCGTGAATGCTCCCCTGAGGAGGAAATGACATGAGGACTACCATTCAGTTCGGCCCCCAGCACCCCGTCTGGATCGAGCCCATCCGCTTAAAGCTGACCACGGACGGCGAGATCGTGAAGGACGCCAGCCTCGAGGCGGGATACGTCCACAAAGGGCTCGAGAAGAAGTTCGAGTGGGACTACAACAAAGCGGCCTACCTGTCGGAGAGGGTCTGCGCCATCTGTACGCAGCACCACTCGACATGCTACTGTACGGCGGTGGAGGGCACTATGGGCCTGGAATTACCGCGCAAGGCCGCCATAATACGGATGATCATGCTGGAGCTGGAAAGGCTCCACAGCCACCTTTTGGCGATAGGCCTGACGCTGGAGGCCATAGGCTTCGAGAACCTGTTCATGCTGTGCTTCCGCGACAGGGAGGTCGTGCTCGACGTATTCGAGCGCACGACCGGGAACCGCGTGCTCCACGGCATCAACATCGTCGGGGGCGTGACCAGGAACATCGGCCCCGAGATGGCGAAGGAGCTCATGGACTTCTGCGATGATATGGAGAAGCGGGCCCACGACCTGGAAAAGATGATCGTCAATAGCTACACGATCAAGCAGAGGATGCAGGGCGTGGGCGTCATGAGCGAGAGCCTCGCTAAAGACCTGTGCGTGGTCGGGCCGGTGGCCCGGGGCAGCAACGTGCCCTACGACGTCCGGGCGATCGCGCCGTATCTGCTTTACAAGGAGGTCAAGGTGACGCCCGTAGTCGAGAAAGACGGGGACTGCTGGGCCCGGAGCCTGGTGCGCGTCCGCGAGCTGTTCCAGTCCATAGACCTGATCCGCCAATTAGTGCCGCTGCTGGAGGGCGCGCCGGACGAGCTGTTCGCCAAGTCCAAGGCCCTGCCCGACGGGGAAAATTTTGCCCGGGTCGAGGCGCCGAGGGGCGAGCTGTTCTACTACGTCCGGGGCAAAAAATCCAAAGAGCTCGACCGGGTCAAGATCAGGACTTCGACGTATGGGAACGGCCCCGGCATCGTGCCGCTCATCAAAGGGGCGCACTTAGCCGACGTAGGGTTCATAACGATCACGTTCGACCCGTGCATCGGGTGCTTTGACAGGTGAGACCATGCTGAAGATACTTGAGAACATCGCGAAAAACGCCGTGAGCAAGCCGTACACGTCCAGGTACCCGTTCACGCCGTACGAGCATTTCCCCGGCACGAGGGCCGACGTGACCTTCGACGGCACCAAGTGCATTTTATGCCAGCTGTGCCAGAGGTCCTGCCCTGCCGAGTGTATCACTATCCACAAGGAGGAGACGACCATCGAGTACCTTAATACCCAGTGCATCCGCTGCGGCTACTGCGTGAGGGTGTGCCCGACCAACGCCATCTCCCAGAACGAGGTGTACACGAAGCCTTCGAGGGAGCGGCTGACGGTCTACACGCTCGTGACCAACGAGAACGCGCCCATCATTAAAAAGCGCAAGGCGGAAGCCGCCAAGAAGACGGCCGAGGGTAAGCCGGAGCCCGCCAAAAAGGAATGATATCATGGCCGTGGAGCGCATGCGGCCCATGCGCTCTGCGACACATAGTAATTCTAGCGGATTAGCCGGCGTTATTCCCTCGTGTGTGATACGTAGGCGATTTTTCTATTAAAAACGGTTATAAACGCTACGGCCGAACAGATTAAGTAGGTCCATAATGGACCATGCGGGTCCGTTGGTGAGATAGGGCGCCGTCCGCGGCGGTGCTCATTTGGTGGTGGTTTACGATGGTGGAATACGGGGCTAGCAAGGAACAAGCGGCAAAGGCCATGGAAAAGTCGGCCCGGCGAGTCGAGGAGACCGGCACCCAGGCGGCCAGCAAGGCGGCCGGGGCCATGAGGAAGATGGCAGAGGACATCAGGGGCTTCAGCCTGGACAAGTATAAGGAGCAGGTTATGGACACCATGGATGACGTCAAGGTCAAGGTCGATAAAAATGTCGATAACGTGAAGGCGGGCATACGCGATCGCCCGTTCGAGAGCGTGGCCATCGCGGCGGGCGCCGGCATCCTGGTCGGGGCGGCGTTAGCCCTGGCGGGACGGCGCGCGGCGAAGAGGATGGCCAGGACTTAAACGGATCTCGCGGCCTTCAACATTTTTTCCGATAGAGTTTATGATCAGGACGATTATTTTTAATTTTTATGCCGCCCGGCACAAGGCTTATTATGGTGTAATTTGAATAAATGTGAAAGTATTAGGTTTTTAGTAATGTGCGCGCAGGCCGCAACGTATAGATAGTATTGACATAAAAAGCAGGTAGAACCATGGTCAAGAAACCCGCCAAGCTCATACTGGTCACCGATGACGAGCCCGACGCGGTCGAAGTGATAGCCGCCAAGCTTGAAAGTATCGGGTATGGGACTCTGAAAGCCTACAGCGGCGAGGAGAGCATCGAGGCCGCACGGAAAAACAAGCCTGACCTGCTATTTTTAGACATCCGCATGTCGCCGATGGACGGCTGGGAGGTCGCCAGCGCCATGAAGAATGATGGCGAGCTTAAGGACATTCCCATCATCATGCTCACCGGGATGGAGCTCACTCTCGAGGACATCATGAACCGCGCCCATCTGATCGAGAATTACATCATGAAGTCCGACGCGACGCGGGAAAAGATGAGAGAGGCCATAGAGGACGTGCTGACCGCCAGGACCGCTGCCGAGCGTATCCTGAGCATGGCGGGGAAATCCGGCGTACAGAAGGAGATGCTCAGGGAGCTCAAGGACCGGTACATGCGTAAGTTCACACAGTACCGGAACATCAAGAAGCTTTATAACCTGTATTCATTGCTGTATGGCGAGAACAGCGTGGAGCAGAAAGCCGTGTTGCTCGCCTGCCTCAAAAAGGGGCTGGAGCAGCAGGCCGAGGACCTGTCCCGCCTCGAGATGATGCTCGTGGCGCAGCAGCCCGCGAAAAAAAGCCCCGGAAAGAAAGCGCCGCGTAAGGGAGCGGCTATCAATTAAAGAAAGATCGTTTTTGCGGGACCTTATAGTATCTTTTTGCCTGCGTCGGGCCCGGGCTTGACCACGTAGACGTCCGTGATCTTCATGACGATGGCCGTCTTGGGGTTAAGCGTCGCCTTTATGCCCTTGACCCACGCCACGTCGTCCTTGAAGACCTGGTCATTGGTATGCAGCGTTACCGTGCCCTTGATCTGGAAGCCGCCCTTCTCGCCCCAGTATGCGATCGCTATCCTCGGGTTCTCCTTCATGTTCGTCAGGCTCTTCTGCATGAACTGGTCGGACAGCAGTATCGTCTCGTCGTCGAGGACCTTGAACGCGCCCATGGGGATGACGTTGGGCACGCCCGCCTTCGAGCAGGTGGCTAAAAATATGTTCTTCACGCCCTTCACGGTTTCCTTTACTTCTTCGGTTAGTTTGACCACGACATCACCTTCTTGAATGATTGGCATTAGAATAGTCAACTGTTCACAGCATTAAGCTTTTCTTGCAACCAATGGTAAATATTAAGGGAGATATGACATGAACAGGATCATCCTGAACGTCGTGGACAAGAAGGCCGGGTTCGCCCGGCGCCTAGTGATAGAGACGACAATGCCCCTGCAGAGCTGTGACTTCATCACCGTGGGCGAAGAGCTGATGTTCGACCGCGATACTGATTTTTTCACATTCGGCTTTGACGTGGCCACTGGCAGCAGGCAGCTGGCCATCGTCACGGGGGAGTTCTTGCCGAAGCCGCCCCGGGAGCTAATCGAGGATATTAAAAGATCGCTCGGCGGCCGCTACGAGGTCGTCGATGATAAGGAAGAGCAGCTGTGGCTCAGGGAAAAAACGCCGTGACCCACGTCATATCGGGCGGGATGGGAGAACGGGCCAGGGGCGCCCTGGGCTCCATCGAGAACGTGGTCGACCGGTTCCTCAAGGGCGAGCTGAAGCCGGCGGAAGCCCCCTGCTGCGGCGATAACCTCTGCGGGAAAAAATAGCCATTAAAGGTCCACGCTGACCCTGCCGCCTTTTATTTTGACAGCGTATGCCCGGATGTCTTGCGTCTTGACGTGTTTCATGAGCGTTTCTACCCAGTTAAACAGGTTGTCGCGGGTCTTTTGCATCGGCAGGTCGCCGCCGTATTGCGGCACGGGCCCGGATAATGCTGCGCCCGTCGTCGCATCGAACTGCACGCTGTGCAGGGGGCAGGTCACTATATACCCGTTCGCCGTCCCCATGTCCAGCGGGGCGCTCATGTGGCCGCACCGCCTGTCGAAGGCGTAAAACCGGCCGCCGTCGTTGCACAGGACGATCTCCTTGCCGTCCACCTCGTATGCCTTCATCCCCCCGGGCAATATGTCATCAACGCTGGCAACGTCCCTGAACAAGTCACTTCCCCCCGGTAAGCCTCAAAAACTCCTCGTACGGTATCTGCCTCAACGTTCCGGGATCAGTCACATCTTTGAGCACGTATAGCCCGCACCAGCACATCTTCATGTAATCGAAGTGCTCCTTATGGAAGGGGATGCAGGGGCAGATTATCTCCATATTATGCTTGTGGTCCTTTGTCTGCCCCTGGCAGGGGCAGAATGGTATCCCGTGCTTTTGCTCCAGCTTCACTTCCTGCTCCAGGCAAACGTCGACAGTATCCTCGTCAGGGGTGAACTTATAGCCCAGCGGATCGATGGTCTGCTGGAACTGGAAACGCAGCGCTTTCTTCCGTGCATCGACGTCCATGGCCGCCACCTATTTGATCTTCTCTTCGAACTTCTCGGGGTTGTAGCCTATGATCACGTCGTCGCCTATCCTGACGAAGGGGAACGCAATGTGGCCCGTATACTTCATCATATCCCTTGAAATCCTCTCCTGCTCCTCCTCGCCGGCCAGGTCGTAATCGACGTACTCGAACGGTATGTTCCTGTCCTTGAAAAATTTCTTGGTCTTGCGGCACCACGGGCAGGTGCTTAAGGTATACATCGATACGTTCTTCACGCGGACCCCCCGACCTTCACGTATATCTTATTGTCCTCGGCCCTGACCTCGTAGGTAGGGACCTTGATCTCGCCGGCGGTGACGAATCCGCCTGTCCGGACGTCGAACATCCACTCGTGGCAGGGGCATTTTACCGCCAGGCCCCACAGCGACCCCCGGGACAGGGGACAGCCCATGTGGGCGCACTTATTAGACATGGCGTAGATGCTCCCCGACTTTTTCAGCAGGAGGATGGGTGTGCCATATGGGAAGACCACGGTCATCGTGTCTTCCGGCAGCTTTTCCTCGTCCATTACGTATGTCCATCGTGCCTCGATAGTGAGGCCTCCATTATGGTTCTAAATAATTTATATAAAGGTTATATTATATAATGGCTCGCTTAATCACATTTATATCATTAGTCATCGATGTTATTCTCGATGTCGGAGATCGTTTTCCTGGGCACGGCCGGCGGGCGGATGGTGGTGGCCACCCAGCTTCGCAAGAGCGGCGGCATGTGGCTCGAGCTCGACGGCAAGAACGTGCTGCTCGACCCGGGGCCCGGCTGCCTGGTGAGGTGCGCCGAGCTGGGCCTCAGGCCTTCCCGCCTCGACTGCATCGTCCTCTCGCACCGCCACATCGACCATTCAAACGACGTCAACATCATGGCCGAGGCCATGTCGGGGGGAGGCTTCAAGCCGAAGGGCACGTTGATAGCGCCCTGGGACTGCCTGTACGGCGAAGACCCGGTCGTGCTGAAGTACGTGCGCAAGTACATCCAGAATAATATCATCGTGCTCAGGGAAGGGCTCAGGCATAGCCTGGACGGGGCCACCGTCGAGGGCGCCCTTCGGCTTAGGCACTCGGATGTGGAGTCCTATGCCATCAAGTTCCACTTTAACGGCAGGACTCTGGGCTATATCGCCGACACCAAGTATTTCGACGGGATAGGGGAGGCCATGAAGGGCTGCGACTACCTCATCGTGAACATGGTCCGTATCACCTACGATGACCGCTTCCAGCACCTCATACCGGGCGATGTAGAGAAGATCCTTAAAGTTGCGAAGCCGGGCCTGGCGATATTGAACCACTTCGGCATGCAGGTGGTCAAGGCGCACCCCCGGGAAGTGGCCTTTCGGATAGAGAAGGCGACCGGCCTGCGGACCATAGCAGCGGAGGACGGCATGCGGCTCAAGCTGGACCGGCACGAGGAGAAGACCACCACGCTCAGCGAGTACATCAAATAGAGATACTAAACATTGTGCGCCAGCAGCTTTTTTGAAGCGAGGCAGAAGAGCGCAATGAGCGCCAGCAGCGGCAGGACATACAACGAAGCTTCCAGCATCCCCACGCGGGCATCGCCCATGGCCAGGCGGGCCATCAGGCTCACGGGCGAGGGGTTCACCACCAGGCTGGCGCCGGCCACCGTCATCAAGAGAATGGAATAGGCGAACTGCGACCTCTCACGGTCCTTGAAGAACATGGATATGAGGCCCGAGCCGAAGGTGACGAATGCCGATATGATCAGCGCCAGCAGCAATACGGGCAACGGGTTCTGGATGTAAAGCCGGTTCACGGAAAGCAGGAGCAGCCACAGGATACACTGGATTATGGCCAGGAAGACGGCCGCTGCGGCCTTGCCGAAAAGCACCGCGTTCAGCGATACTGGCGCCGACAAGAGCGTGTCGAACGTCATATTTTCGACCTCCTCCGAGACGGAGTCTATGATCATGCTGCCCGCTATGAAGGCCGGGAAGAACATCAGCATGGGGAGGATGAAGGAGTACAGGAACTCGTAGGTCGTGCTTTCCTTGCCCTCCACGCCCGTGTACCTGACGTGAACGCCGTTCAGCTCCCGCAGGTAGTTCTCGTACTTCATCATGGGCCCCTTCAGGACCATTGTGACGACGGTCGCCCGTGAGTCCGACTGCGGCAGGATGAGCTGCATGTCGACGACGCCTGAAGAGCTCGCAGGAATGACAATCACCGCGTCCAGGCGGCCGGCCTGCATTTCCGCCCTGGCCGCATCGACCGAAGCATAGGCGGTGGCTTTGAGCCCGGCCTCCTTTATAAGCGAAGAGAACCGCCCGCCATCGTCGCCGACGACGCCGACATTTAGGTGTATATTCGTGTTCTGGCCGATCGATCCGGGGTCGTAGAACGACATCAGGCCCACGAGGATTACGGAGGAGAAAGCGGCAATTAAAAGCTGTATGAGGATGGCGAGCACTATGGTTTTTTCTTTTCGGACAGAGGTGAGCTCTTTGTTTATGATCGCGTAGAAGCCGCTCACTGCATCGCCCCCATTTCCTGCGCCAGTATGGCGAAGTTGTACAGGAAGTGCACGAACGAGCCCGCCACGACGGCCAGCGCGTAATACTTGACGCCCAATTTCCGTGTCAGCAGCAGGACGATAGAGGTAAAAACGAAGTGCGCCACCAGCGGTATGATCAATAGATCGGCGCTGCCAAGGGCTTCGATGAGCATTATGTTGGAGACCACGCTAAGGGATAGATAAAGAAGTAGTTTCTCGCCTATGAAGAACCCCAGGGCGGAGGCGGCCGCCAATGCCAGCAGCGTCTTCGCCGAGGCGATCCTTTTATTTTCCAGGAGCGTCGCGATCCCCGCCGACTTCGCGACCTCCTCGACGATGACGCATAATGACAACAAAGCGGCCAGGAACACCATCGGCGGCAGGTTTACGGGCACCATAAGCGAGAGGATGGCAATGACCATCTGGACCATGAAGACCACGGGTATGAGGAGAAGGCTCAAAAGCGCGATGGATACGTACACGTGGTTTTTGTTTATCGCCAGGTAAATGGCGTCCGCAGCTTTCCGGTATAGCGGGCCGAAGCCCATCATGTACTCCTCGTTGAATATGCGCACTCCCACGAAGACGGCGAGCCCGAAGACCAGGTACATGGGCCCGGCGGAGAGGGCGTACTCGGCCAGCCCGAAGCTTTCGCCCCTGTACATCTGCACGGCCAGGGTCAGCGGGGATATGTAGCTCACGCTGTTTATGCCCGTGAACAGGGCCGGCAGCACTAAATAGCCGGTGACGAACGTTATGGCGGCCATGGAAAAGAACGTCTGGTCCTTGAATGTCCTGTAGACAAGGGCGACCATCAGGTATATGGCGAATATGAATAGAATTACGGGCGTGAATATGGCGAGCGCCATGAGGACGTTACCGCCGAGCATGAGGGTCATGGCGATTACAACGGCGAGCGAGAATACCACGTACGGTAACATCTTGCCGGCGATGATGTCGAACGGGGTGACGGGCGCTGACATCAAAATGTTAAGCTTCCTGTTGGTCTTTTCCTCCATGAAGCTGCTGTTGAAAAAGATGCCCATGAAGAGCATGGGCACGATGTAGAGGAAGGCGAGCACAACCTGGGAAAGGGGTATGGGCGGGTTCATCAAGGAAGGGATTATAACCTCGTTGTCGGAGACGAACTCGGCCTTGAACTTTTTGTTGCCCCCGTTCTGTAGCTCCCCGATCTGCTCCTTAACGGCGGCACTCGTGTTTGACGCGAGAGGCGACGCCGCAGGAGCCGCCGTGACGATTGGGGTAGCTGAGGCCGCGTTAGAAAGGTAGCTGACCTCGATGCGCAGGGGGAACGATAGGTTGATGTCATATTGCTCTATAAGGCGAGTGGTCTCGGCGTTTTCCAGATATTTCTTCAGGGCGCCTGCCGCATATTGCGAGCGCATGTCGCTCCTCGTATAGGCGGTCTCGCCGTCCATGTACAGGTCGACGGAGCCGTCGTGAAGCATTTGCATGCCTGTCGCGTGGTCGACCGTCAGAACGTCGAACCTGCCGTCGCCGATATAGGGGCCGTCGGGGGACACGCCGACGGCGTAAATGTCCCTGCCCATCACCAGGCCCTGCTGCGCGATAAAATAGGAAACGAGTAATGAAATGGCCAGGAGCGCTAAGACGACGAGCCTGGAGCCTCCGCTGAACCTCGCCCTGAATCGCCCTACTTCCCTCTTAGCCACCTGTAATACTTTTTTCATCGCTGCCACGAAAAGCTATTTTAGCCCGACCATGGTATGCACTGCTAATGATTAAACTGACAGGCGTTACCAAGTTATATAAAGATTTTGAGGCCGTCAGGGACCTTGACCTGGAAGTGCGGGAAGGCGAAATTTTGGGCATCATCGGCCATAACGGCGCCGGTAAAAGCACCACTTTAAAGATGATAGTCGGTTTGATCAGCCCGACCTCCGGCAGAGTCGAGGTCATGGGGCGGGACATGGAGAAGGATGGCACCTACGTTAAACGTTTCCTGGGATATTTACCTGAGGAGAGCCCGCTGTACGAGAACATGACGGTGAACGAGTACCTTAGGTTTTTCTCGGAGCTGTACGACCTGCCCCCGGCCCGGGCTAAAGAAAGGATAGACCTGCTGCTGGGCTCGCTCAAGCTCCCGGAGCGGAATAAGCTGACGGGCGAGCTTTCCAAGGGCATGAAGCGGAAGGTCGCCATAGCCAGGGCATTGCTGCACGGCCCGAAAGTCCTGGTGCTGGACGAGCCCACGTCGGGGCTGGACCCGCTGACGTCGTTCTTCATCGTGGATTACCTGAGGGACCTCAGGTCGGAGGGCAAGACCATCGTGTTGAGCGCCCACAACCTGTTCCACGTCGAGTACGTGTGCGACCGCGTCGCCATCCTCAAGAATGGCCGGTTGCTGGTATGCGATACCATGGATAAAATAAGAAAGAGCCTCGGGAGCAGGGAATACGAGATAAAGTTCATGAGCGACCAGAGGCTCGACTATGAGAGGAAGGAAGGTAACTATATTTACCGGACTGCAGATGTCGGGGAGATCGCTTCTTTGTTAAAGAATATATCGGAGAATAAATGGGCCCTCGTGGATCTATCGATGAAGGAGTCGGCGCTCGAGGATATCTACGTGAGGCTGATGACTGAATAAGCGGTCATTTCTCGGGCAGCCCGGCGACGATCATTTTTTCCATGCGCTCGCTGAACTGCGACTTTTTGCGGGGCAGGTTCTTCCGTATTTCCAGCGCCAGCGACCGGTAGTCGAGGCCCGGGTCCAGCTTATCGGTCCCCCGGAAGACGGGAGGCTTCCGTATCTTTTCGCCCTCCCATTCGTAGCGGGGGATGAGGTGCATGTGGAAGTGGTCGTTGAGGTTCATGAAGACCGTGTAGTTGATCTTCGTAGGCTCGAAGGCCTTGTAGATGGCATCGGCCACCGCCGACACGTCCTCCATGAAGGCGATGAAAAGTAATAGCTTGTTTTCCAGTAAATAGCTCATGCTCGTCTCGTGGTCTCGCAGGATGACGGCGGTCCTGCCGGGGTAGTCCTGCTCGTAGCTCAACGCCGCCACGCTGGCCGACAGTATCTTAATGAACGTCGGCTCGGGGTGCTCATACTCGTGGTCCTTGAGATATATCTGCCTGTTTTTCCGGCAAAAGCTGCACTCCGGGTCCACTTTCACCTTGTAGGGCAGCCTGATGTCGCCGCTGCGCTCCAGCACCGACCCCGACATGAGAGATAACAAATCTTCCATGCTTTCGGCGCATAATTTTCCTCGTTCCATGCTTAACATAGGTTGCGAGGCCATCGGCTTAACGTTTGCGAATAATGGCCTACCAGAAAGATGATAAGCCAATCCTTTCATATATTTTAATTTGAGGCTGCATGAAGCTGAATAAGGAGCCCTGCGGGCTGAGGATGTTGACCGAGATCGTCATAAACCGGAGCGGCGTCAACTACGACGACGTGCTGCTAGCCCGCACCTGCCGCAAATGCAAGAAGCTGATGCTGGAGGGTACACTAACGAAGATCCCGGAGGATAATAATTTCCGCATCGTCATCAAGACGCCCGACGGCATGCCCAGCACGCTCAAAGGTACTGAGCTATTATCGGTCACTTGCCGTTGCGGAGCGACGTACAACATCATCTTTTACGGGCCCGTACAGTATAACGGCGCCGGCATCGTCGCCTACACCGTTATCCAGCTGGACGGCGCGGAGGACGAGATGTCCGACAAGCTGAGGGAATTGAAAAAGAACGCGGCGGACGAATCGGACGCGGACCGGTGGATCGTCGAGACGCTGGCGGACGAGTTCAACAGCGCCGTGCGGGTCATCAATGAAAAAGGCGTCACCCTCGTGGCCGAGGACTGGACAGAGTCGAAGTATAGCACCGGGTGGATTGAGGAATAGGGCTAAAAAATCCAGGCCTTTAAGTTTATAAAGTTATATCACTCAATCCAGTAAGGTCGTTTTCTATTTTACTTACCGTAGAAAATTTAAAACTAACATTATATGGTAAACTGAAGGATTCATTTTTAAGCCTTTTAGCCGTCATCTTCGCATATTTTGGCTCAATTTCTACTCCGATACTATTCCTGCCTGACCGCATGGCGGCTACCATTGTCGTACCTGTCCCTGCAAATGGGTCCAATACCGTATCTCCGACAAAGGAAAACATACGTACTAGCCTGTTAGCGAGCTCTAACGGGAATGGCGCCGGATGCTCTCTCGTCGAAGCGCCAGTGATATTCCAAAATTGTATAAACCACTTCTCATAATCTTCTTTACTGATGCGGCTTAATTCCCTTTGTCTCTCAGTGGGTTTTCTATATCCACCCGGCTTTCGTTGCATCAAAATAAATTCTATGTCGTTCTTTATGATGGCATTAGGCTCGTATGGCTTACCTAAAAATTTTGCGCCATTATTTATTTCATAGGTCGCGTTCGATATCTTGTGCCATATAATAGGATTTAAATTATCAAAGCCTATCTTTCTGCAGGATACGCAGATATCTGAGTGCAGCGGCATTACGACATGGCGCCCGTTATTCATCCTCCTCGATAGGCAAACATCGCCTACTATGCATACAAGCCGGCCGCCAGGTACGAGCACACGGTATACGTGTTTCCATACCTTATCAAGCTCCGAAATAAACGCTTCATAATCATTTACATGGCCTAGCTGGTCAACGTTTTCTTCATATCTTTTTAAGTTCCAGTATGGGGGAGAAGTAATCGCCAGATGTAAAGACTCGTCGGGTATGAATGATAAATCACGAGCATCCCCGATGATCAATTGGTGGTTTGTGGACATCTCGTCGTTAGGCTCGACTAAAATCTTTTTTTGTATCATTTTACGTAAGCCCCCGTATAAGCCACTAAGCTCCTGGCGAATTGTTCGAAATTAATATCCGAGGCAGGTTCGGAATATTTACCTTGTAACCCATCTTCCAGGCTTGACATTATAAATGCTGTCGATGAGTATTGCCTTTCCAGGATCAACTTTTTACAAAATATTTTATATCGGTCAGCATAAGAAGCGTTTTTAAATTCCGGAAGCACCTCAAAGTGAGATTCGCTCACCTTTACCGGCGTTCTAGAACGCGGGCAATCTTCCAGTAAAAATAAATATCCAAGCCATGGCTGCATAGATTTTTTAAATACGCCCTGCCTATATGCCGTCCAAAAGTCAAGGGCACTACCCATAGCCTCTTCGGTCCTGTTATTAAAATTGTTCCCGAATGAAGGGCCGATCTGCGATTTTACCTCTATGGCTACTAATAGTCCATTCTGAGATACGACAAGTAAGTCCCACTCTTTGGTCGGCCTAAAATAACCGGGTAGTTCGATGGCTTTGTTATAAAAAATCTCGGTGTTACATACTCCCGTGGATATAATTAGATCCCTGAGTAAATCGATGAAGCCATTCATCTGCGCGCCGCCGGTGACCGCGGACCTTGCACCTTGATCGCTTTTTCCGTCCTGTTTTTGCTTCTGGTCTTGCTCGATGCGCTTTTTCCAGAAACTTTTAACCGCGTCGCCGACTCGTTCGTTAAGATCGCCCGGTAGTGTTGCCATATTAAATGTCTCAAGTTGATTATGGGAGATTTAAATTGTATCCGTTCTTACTTATTCGTTTGGTTATAAATATATTTAGAAAATGTGGTATGTGAAAATAATGCCATATAATAGTAAGTGCTATTTCTTTACCTGCTATAGTGTCGAAGTCCTGTGGTAAAACCCGTACCTGGCATAGAAGGGCAATACGTCCTCGTTGCCAGCTCCGACCGAGACCTTCTTCGTGTCCGCCCCATGCGTATCCATCCACTCCAGGGCTTTCCGCATCAGCGTATCGCCGATGCCGTTCGACCTGTAGAGGCTATTGACATATATGGATTCGATCTCCCCTACTGGACGGTCCCTGTCTTTTAGCAGGGAGCTGATGCAGTAGCCTACGTATCTGCCCGGATCAATGTCTTTTGCCAGGCATATGTGCATGAGCCCGTTTTTAGTTTTATGCAGCAGGTCATCCTTTCGTCGCTCGAAGGTGAAAGTCTCATAGTGGGAAGAGAAATGGGGCGATAGTGCACGGTGATGCTCGTTAAGCTGCTCCCAGAGCGGCCGGATGAGGTCGATGTCCTTCTCATCGGTTTCTATATATTCGATGGTCGCCACGTTGATCCCTTCGGCTTACAACTGGCGCTTCCCGCATATAAACGTTCGCCGCAGGCGAGATCATAGCGTTAAAGCGTTATCGTAATTCTTCCTTGAGTATTGAATAAAACTCGTCCCTGGCCCGGCGCTCTTTCCAGGGCTCGTGGCCACAGCCCTTTAGCAGGATGAACCTGAAGTCTTTCACGGCCTGCCTCAGTGACTTTTCGACGCCTTCGGCGGGATGGGGGTCGTAGTCACCGTGTATTGCCAAGACCGGACATCGGACCTGCTTTATTATTTTCAAAAGCTCCCCGGACCGCCGCAGCTCTTCCGCTTCTGCCCAGACGCTTTGATAGACTTCTTCCCGCATAGCCACTTCCTCGTCGTCGTCAGGCAGCGGGTCCATAGTGTCGGCTTTAGATATTAGCTTCCCGAATCGGGAAAATATCTCGTTCTTGTTTGCGGTGCCGGGGCTGTTCAAAGCCTCTGTCAAAGCCCGGACTTCCTGTATTTCCCCGCTGCTCAGGCGGCTAAGCCGGGCCCCTATGATGGTCAGGGCATATTTTTCTTCGAGGGGTCCGCATCCGACCAGTATTAATTTGTTAACGTATTCCGGGTAGCGGGCGGCGAAGATCATGCTAAGCCAGGCGCCCCACGAGTGGCCGATCAGCGTCACGGGAAGCTGCCCATGCTTTTCCAGCACGTCGTGCAGTTCGATGGCCTGGCCGTCGATAGACGATGCCGTCTGCAGCGGCTCCAGGACGCCCAAGTTCTTAGAAAGCTCCCTGGCTACCGGCGCCATGCTTCCCGCAGCGCCCGGGCCGCCGTGGATGACGGCAACGGTAAAAGGCGCTTTCCCATATTTTCGAACGTTATCCAGACTAAAACCTCACAGGATTAATGGTCACATATGCTAATCGGAGAGGTTTCCTATCCAATGGCCTAATTACGGCCCTGTGGCGGCGCAAGCCATGGATGACGTCCCCGATCACGAACTCGATGGGGAACCACACGCAAAACACGAGGATAAACACGAGAGAGACGGCATCCATGAAGGGACCACCTATTCTTTAATATACACATATTATCGATGTATATTAAGTAATCGCGTTCGGCGGAGGCTTTTCGGGAATCAGTCGGCCATCAGGCCGATGCGAAGATGGCGGGGTAATGGACGTTTTGCTTTAGGAAAACGCTGCTTAGCGCTTGCGAGCGAGCAAGCTGCATCAGCAGCCTTGCGAGCTGGGTGCTACGCCGCGCGGAGCGCTCTTGCTTACCGGCCCCGACATCGGAGCACCCGAAACGCGCATGAGCCGTGGGTTCGTGCATAATCGATGAAAAACTGTCTTGTTCTTGGCTTTAGATGTCTCC
>Ga0315282_10001272_pt1 | contig 48109 bp, 29 predicted proteins | sample YL17G07_20_MG_FD_203693 | JGI IMG/M metagenome (GOLD analysis project Ga0315282, IMG submission 203693) | Sediment microbial communities from Yellowstone Lake, YNP, Wyoming, USA - YL17G07_20 | ecosystem: Environmental > Aquatic > Freshwater > Lake > Sediment | place: USA: Wyoming | collected...
CGCGTGTCGTTATCCCCCCATTTCATCGAACCCTTCTCGCCGGAAAAACCAATTCCCCAAAAAGGGCGGTATTGCGACACATTGCGACACGCGGGGGCGGGCGCATCGCCATGCGCCCCTACTCGTCCTCCGCGAACGGATCGTCCTCCGACGACTCGTCGTCATCGCTGGCGCTGAAGCCCGGAGGGAGGGAGCCCGAGTAGGACTGCCCCGGGGCGCCGTAGACTTCCCGCGCTTTACGGCCGTCGTTGGGGCCGATGAAGCCCCGCTCTTCCATGAGGTCAATGAGCCGCGCCGCCCGGGTGTAGCCCAGCTTGAACTTGCGCTGGAGCATGGAGGCGGAGGCGTGCTTGGTGGCGAGGACGAACTCGAGGGCCTTCTCGAACATCGGATCCTCCCCCTCGATCTCCTCCTCCTCATGCCTCTTGCCCGGCAACTGCACGGAGCCGATGCTCTCCACCGCGGACTGCTCGTAATCCGGCTTGGCCTGCTGCTTGAGGAACCCGACCACCGCGCCGATGTCCTTCTCGCTCACATAGGCCCCCTGGATGCGGACCGGCTTGCCGGTGGGGGCGTCGAGCGGGAGGTAGAGCATATCGCCCGAGCCTACCAGCCGCTCCGCGCCGTTCACGTCGAGGATGGTGCGGGAGTCCACCTGGGAGGCGACGGCGAAGGCGATGCGGGAGGCGATGTTGGCCTTGATAGTTCCGGTGATGACGTTCACCGAGGGCCGCTGGGTGGCGACGACGAGGTGGATGCCGGTGGCGCGGGCGAGCTGGGCGAGGCGGCAAATGGAGGTCTCGAACTCGGTGGCGGCCTGCATCATGAGGTCGGCGAGTTCGTCAATGACGATGACCACGTAATACATGGGATCAATGTCGGCGTCAATCTGGGCGCGCTCGTTCCAGCCGAGGATGTTGCGGACCCCGAGGTCGGCGAACTGGGCGTAGCGCAGCTCCATCTCGCGAATGGCCCAGCGGAGCAGGCCGGCGGCCTCGCGGGCGTCGTGGGCGACGGGGGCGGCGAGGTGGGGGATGCCCTCGAACACGCTCAGCTCCACCCGCTTGGGGTCAATCATGAGCATCTTCACCTCCTCCGGCTTGGCGCGGAAGAGGATGGAGGTGATGAGGGAGTTGAGGCAGACGGACTTGCCGGAGTTGGTGGCCCCGGCGATGAGCATGTGGGGCATGCGGGCGAGGTCGGCCATCATGGCGTGGCCGGCGATGTCGCGGCCGAGGGCGAAGGCGACCTTGGACTTCGTGCGGCTGGCCGCGTTGGACTCCATGATCTCCTTGAGGTGGACGAAGGAGACCTCGGCGTTGGGCACCTCGATGCCGATGACGCCCTTGCCGGGGACGGGGGCTTCCACGCGCACGGCGAGGGCGGAGAGGGCATAGGCGAGGTCGTCGGCGAGGTTGGTGACGCGGCTCACCCGCACCCCGGGCGGGAGGTGGATCTCGTAGCGCGTCACCCGCGGGCCGCGCTCCACATCCACCACCCTGGCTTCGATGCCATAGCTCGAGAGGGCGCGCTCGAGGGTCTCGGAGCTGGCCTCGGTGTCCTGCTGGGCGGCCTTGTTGGCCGGCGGGGGCGAAAGGAGGCTGAGCGGCGGGAGCTGATACTCACCGGACTTTCTCGCCCGCGGGGGTGGGGCCGGCGCTCCCTCCGGCACTTCCTCGAGCAGCTCGAGGCGGGGCCTGGGCTCTTTCTTGCGCGGGGGCGGAGGCGGCGGCTCGGGCTCAGGTTCGGGTTCGACCGAGGGCGGAGTGACGAAAGGAGGCTCGACCGGCTTGCGGCGGGAGCGGGGAAGCTTGACCGGCTGGGGCAGGGGCGCGGGGTGGGGCCGGAGGCGCGCGACCGCGCCGCCCAGGGCCACGCAGGTAAGGATGAGCAGACGGAGGAGGCCGGCGAACATGTCTACCAACGGGGTGTCGGTTACGAAGCCGAGGGAGCAGAGCGCGGCGAGGGAGAGGACGACCAGCCCGACCGTCCGACCCACGAGGGGGTGAAGCGCGGCAGCGAGCGCGACCCCGAAGATGCCGCCGGGCTGAACGCCGAACTCATAGCCGAGCAACGAGGGCGCGGGTGCGGCCAACTGCCACATGCCCAGCCCGATCCAGAAGAGCAGCCCGTAGCCGACGGTCAGGCGGCGGAAGTCGAAGGTGCGGCGGCGCAGCACCATGAGTACGCCGAGGAGGAGGAAGGAGGCGGAGAGGACCGGTCCCCCGACGGTGCCGAAGAGGAAGGAGAGGGCGCCGCCCAGGCATTGGCCGGCGAAGCCGGAGGGGCGGTGCAGGTTGGTGAGCAGCAGCACGCCGAGGCCGAAGAAGGCGAGGCCGACCACCTCGTAGCGTAGGCGCCTGCGGCGCGGCTCGAGGGGCAGGGGGATGAGGCCTGCGGAGGCGCGTTCGGCACGAGCCACGCCCAACTGTGAGCGGTCTCCCATGAACTCCGACCTCTTGTGCCAGGGCCCAGGGCCTGGGGTCGCGCAGCCAAGGAGGCGAGTAGTCCAGGCCGCCCGGAGGCGGACGAAAGTCGGAAGTCGAACCCCAGGGTCCTGGACCCCGGCGGAAGTAGATACCACGTCCGGAGGCGAGAGGCGAAAGGCGAGAGGCGAAGAGGCGGAGGGAGGGGCGAGGAGGAACGGCCGAAGGCGGCCGGGGGGACAAGGGGGCGCCGAGGCGCGCAGGGGAGGGGTGTAAACCGAATGGAGGTGGGGAGCATCGTGAATAGGGGTGAGGCGTTAGGGGCGAGGAGTCAGGGAGGGAGAGGTCGGAGCCGAGAGGCGAAACGGGGAATACAGGGGAGGGGCGCGAGGCGTGTGGAGCTAGCGGAGAAGGCGGAGAGTATGCGGAAGGCGTGGTGGTCTATCGGCCTGGCGGCCGTGACGATGCTGATCTGGTCGGGGCCGGGGAGAGCGCAGGCGGAACTGACGAAGGCGCTGTCCCATCTGCCGTCGCTGGTGGGACAGCCGGCCACGTACCAGCGCAATGGGACGGAGAGCATCTTCGGGATCGCTCGCCGGTACGGGGTGGGCGCAGCGATGATCAGCAACGCGAACGCGGGGTCGCTGACGGGCGGCGGCGAGTTGCTCACCCTCCCCACCCAGCACATTGCACCGCTGGCGCACGCGAACGGGATCGTCATCAATCTGCCGGAGCGCAACCTGTACTTCTATCGCGACGGCCGGCCGTACAAGGTGTTCCCCATCGCGATCGGGAGGCGAGGGTGGGAGACGCCGACGGGCGAGTTCCACATCGCGAACATGCGCAAGAACCCGACGTGGTTTCCGCCGAAGTGGGCCATCGAGGAGCACCCGGTGCCGCCCGGTCCGGATAACCCGCTCGGCGATCGGTGGATGGGGCTCTCCCTGCCCGGGTATGGGTTGCACGCGACGAATTCGCCGGCGAGCATCGGGCGGTTCGCCTCTCACGGGTGCATGCGGATGTACCCGGAGCACGCGCACGAGCTTTACGAGTTGGTGAAGGTGGGGACCCCGGTGAGGATCATCTACCAGGTGTTCTCCATCGGCTACGACCCGGAGGAGGGCATCGTCTATCTCGCCCACCATCCGGACCCGTACCAGCAGGGAGACGCGACGGTGGAGCGGGTGGAGGCGGAGCTGGCGAGCTACGGGCTGGCGGAGTTCGCGGACGTGGACGCAATCGCGAAGGCCCTGGAGCGTCCCCGGGGGGTGCCGGTGCCGGTGGTCGGCTCGACGACGAAGGTGATAGTGGGAGGCCGGGAGGCGCGCTTCGCGCTGGCCCCGATTGCGACAGGATCGGACTGGCTGGTGCCGGCCGGAGGGTTGGCGCAGGCGTTGGGGGCGCACGCGGAGATCGGCCCGGGCGGAGGGTTCGCGCTGCTCGCCCGCAACGGACAGCGAGTGGTCTACACGCGAGACAGTTCGGAGGCCCTGGTGAACGGGGCGCTGGTGAACCTGGAGACGCCGATGCGCACGGCCCTGGGCTATCCGCTGGTGCCACTGAAGGCGACGGCCACGGCCCTGGGCGCGTCGGTGGGCTGGGATGAGGGGGCGAAGGCGGTGCTGATCTGGACCAGCCCGACCCCGGGGGTGACGCGGTCGGCGCAGGTGGGGGGCGCGATTCCGGCGCTGGGGCACTGATCGGCGCACGCGAGGGAGGCGAAGGAGTTGGGAGACGGCGCGGCCGGGGCGGTGAAGGCCGCCCCGGCCGTGCGCGCGGTGAGGTGCGACGCCTAGTTCCTGATGACCAGCACCCGATAGGTGTAGGTGATCTCCTGGGACTGCCCCGGCGCGAGGGTGATCTCCCAGACCACTTCCCGCACGGGGTTGATCCGGCCGATTGCCGTCGTCACGGCACGCGTCTTTGCTTCGGGCGAGGTGGAGAGCAGCTCTCCCTGCAGCATCTTGCTGACCTCGACGGTGACGGGTGTCCCCTTGTAGTTTGTGACTCGCAGCGTCCCCTCCAGCGTCAGCCGGTCGAAGCTATGGCCGTATCGCTGCACCGCGTTCAGCTCGCGATCTGTCTCGAGTTCCTCTTGGTCGGCGCGCACGTTCAGCGCCTGGGTGATGCGCAGCGTCTCCTGCCCCTTCGGGGGCGTGTAGCTGAGGATGTCCTGGCCGAGGATCTGCCCGTTCTTCACGGTCTCCGCGGGCGCGGTGGTCCACGGCACCTGGCCGGTGTTGGTCAGCCGGAGGCTGTGCCACACGATCTCCGGCTTGTCCTTCTGCCGGGGGCTGGAGCCGTACCAGCCGGTGTAGTGGTAGTCATTCGTGACGTAGTCGGGGATCTGCCACTGGTAGATCTGCTGGTACGGAACGCTGATGGTGAAGAGCGGATAGTAGCCCGTCTCGCCGGCCTTCAGGGTGACGTGCTCAATGGGGTAGAAGAACAGGTCCTCGTTGGCCTCCCCCAGGGAAGGCACGCCGTACTCCGGCGGCGCGCCCCCGGTGTAGTTCGCCCGGTTCGAGGTGACGGCCTGGGTCATCACCCCGGCGGCCCCCACCGTGCCGATGCCGCGGTTCGCGAGCTGTCCCAGGAAGCCGGCGAGGTCGGTCTTGCGGCCGACGGGGCTGAGCACGTCCTGGAACTGGATGTTGGGGAAGCCGGTGATGAGGTCCACGTGCGCATCAACCATGTCCTCAGCTTCGTTGACGATCACGGCTGAGGCGGTGAGCCGCGCGGTCTTCGGATCGGAGATGTCCACCTGGTAGCTCGGCGCCCAGGTGAGGCCCTTGGCGAGGTAGCTGACCTCGATCCAGTCACCGGCCTTCGGCGCGCGCACGTTCACCTCCAACTCCGTCCCGGCCGTGTCGGTGGCGAAGTGAGTGGAGAGGCTGGAGGGGTCGCCGCCCGGGAAGATGGCTCGGACCACCGAGTTCGGGTTGACGCTCACCAGGCCGGCGGCGGTGCTGACGAGGACGTATTCGCCGCGGCCGACGGGCGGGGAGGGGTTGTTGTACCCGTAGGAGTTGTAACGCCAGGGGGCGTAGCCGGAGTCATCGCTGAAGGCCCCGATCTGATAGGTGCGAGGAGGCTGAAGCGCGGCGAGGCGGTCGGGGGCGTAGGAGACGATGGCGCCGCTGATGGCGGATTTGCCGTCGGCGTCCGTCCACAGGACGACCTGCTTGCCGACGTTGGCGCGGAGGAGTTCGGCGGTGTTCGCAGCCTCCAAGGGCGCGCCGGGCATTCGTACCTGGCGGGACACCAGGCTCTCCAGCCCGGCGGTGGCGGGAGTGCTCACCCAGAAGGTGCCGTGCACCGGGGCCGCGAAGGGTCCCATCAGGGCCGCGTGTTGCGCGGCGGACAGTTCGCCCCGCCGGACGAAGTAGCCCAGGCCGTTCTTGAACAGGGCAACGCGCTCGAGGCGGGTCTGCACCCGCGGCTCGGGGGCGGCGGGCGCGGCCTGCAGGTGCGGCAGGAGCGCGGCGCTCCAGCAGATGGTCAACAGCAGCATCCAACAGCGTCTCATGGCACTCCCCTTTCGTGATCGGGTATCACCCGTTAGACGGCGGCGACGGAGGAATGGTTACGCCTCCGGCGATTCCCTCCTGCCGTCGGCCGGCAGGGAGCGCGCCGGCGGGATGGGAAGATAGCGAACACCGGCCGCACGATGGGAGGGCGCGATGCAGTGGGGAGAGCTGAGCTGGCCTCAGATCGAGGCCCTGGACAAAGAGAAGGTGGTGGTGATTCCCACCGGCTCGTGCGAGCAGCACGGGCGGCACCTGCCCGTGCTGACAGACACGTTCCTGGTGACGGAGATCGCGGCCCGGGTGGAGGCAGCGCTGGGGGACGAGGCCGTGATGCTGCCTCCACTGTGGCTGGGATCGTCGGGGCACCATGGTGACTTCGCAGGGACGTTGAGCATATCGGCCGCGCTCTACTCGGAAGTGATCAAGTCGCTGACGCGGGGGCTGCTGACGGCGGGCTTCAGGCGGATCTTCTACCTGCACGGCCACGGGGGGAACGAGATCCCGACGTCGCAGGCCCTGGCGGACCTGAGCACGGAATCGGAGGCGGCGAACGCGGCATGGCTGGCCGCGGGCTGCTACTGGAACGTGGCCGCGGACGGGATCAAGGCGCAGCCGGACCTGATCCAGGAGCAGCTCGCGCACGCCTGCGAGATTGAGACCTCAATGCTGCTGGTGGTGCGGCCGGAGTTGGTGGAGATGGGGAAGGCGGAGGGCGCGCCGCCGGCGATCGCGGACCGCTGGTGGCACGCCGAGAAGGGGGGGAAGGTGATGGCCTTCCGGCGGTTCAACCGGCTCACCGGGAGCGGGGCGATGGGGCGGCCGGAGGCGGCGACCGCGGAGAAGGGTGAGGCGCTGCTGGACGCGGTGGTGGGAGACGTGGTGGCGTTCCTGCGGGACTTCCGGCGGTGGCCGGAGGCGCCGGAGCGGCATCAAAGGAAGGGCTGAGGCGCCGTTCCTATTCGCGCTCGCGACCGAGAGCGCGGAGGGAGGGCGGGGGCCAGGGGGTCTCGTACAGGATGAGGTTGACCGTGCCGCCGGAGGACTTGTCGTTGTAGACACAGGTGACCAGGGGCTGGAACAGGTCGGCGCGCCGGCTGAGGTCGGGGAAGTCGTCGGGGCGGATGGCGAGGTGGGAGGGCTTGGTCTCGCGGAGGTAGGCGAGCAGGTCGGAGTCGGGCGAGCCGGTGCGGCGGAGGGCGCGGATTCCCTCCATGCTGATGCTCCCTCCCAGATCCACCATCCGCCGGTTGGAGAAGAAGCCGATCGCGCCCACCTCCCGGGCGGCGATGGAGGCATCGGCGGTAAGGATTTGCGCGGCCCGTTTCCCGAGGGAGACCTGAAGGCCGTACTCCTGCTTGACGTCTTCCTCGTGGCGGTTCCAGGCGGTCCGGTGTCGCGGAGCCATGATGGCGAACACGGCCGCGACGGTGAGGGTGCAGAGCACGACGAAGAGCACGACGAAGAGAGTTCGCGCGTTGGGCGTGCCGGCCCGCGCCGCCGGCAGGTGGGCCAAGCGCCAAAGCAGGTAGAGGCCCGCCACCCCGAGGACAGACACCAGGGGAACGAGCGCGGTGGCCGTGTAGGTAGCGTTGGTGGAGCCGGCGTAATGCCACAGCAGGGCCGGGAAGAGCAGCAGCGCCACCGGCACGAGGGCGGGAAGGAAGGTTGGGTCTTCAGCCCGGGCCCGCGCGGGGGCCAGGCAGACCACGAACAGGCCGATCGCGGCGGCGATGAGCAGCACCGGGTTGCTCCCCCAGAGCGCGAGCACGATGCCCCTCGCCCAACTGAAGGCGGGCTCGGCGCGCAGCACCAGGTCGGGCTGCTGCCACAGGGGACCACCCGCGTAGAGGTTGTAGGCGAGGTAGGGCGCGATCACCAGCACCGCGCCGAGCACCTCCGGCAGGCTGCGGCTCAGCGCGCCGGCCACCCGCTCCCCCGGCCGGCCGTGCAGGCCGGCCACCGCCCAGCGGTCAATCAGGGCCAGCGGGAAGAGCAAGATCAGTTCCGGGCGGGTGAGCGCGGCCAACCCCAGCGCGAAGGCGCCGCCGACGCGTACGCCTCGCCTCCCCTCCCAACCGCGGCCCCACCAGTAGATCAGCGCGAGCACGAGGAGCCCGGCGAAGGCCCCCTCGGTTCCGCTGAGGGCCTGCTCGGAGAGAAGGGGGCTGGTGATGACCAACAATCCCGCAAGAAAGGCGAAACGCCAGTCTCCGAGAAGACGCAGGGTGATCTTCCAGGCAAGGACGGCGGAGAGGATCACGGCCAGAACGCCGAGCACCTTGGCGGTGATGACGTAGTCACCGGTGGGGAGCGCGCTCAGGCCGAGGGCGGCGATCCAGGTGGGCGCGGCGACGCCGCCGACGGGGGTGGCGGAGGTGAAGCAGAGGCCGTGGCCGGCGGAGACGCTGCGGGCGAACACGGCGCGCACCCAGGCAGCGTCGGTGGGGAAGCCGAACCCCCCCAGGCCCAACCACTCGCCCACGAGGTAGACGAAGGCGAGGAGGGCCGCGAGGGAGGCGAAGAGCGTGAAGCTCGCAAACGTAGCCCCGCCGGGGGGCGGGGCCGAGCCATTGCCGCGAGCTTGTATGGTGGTGAGGGCCTGGGAATCCATACGCAGTTAGGGATTATAGCCGCGGCGGTGGAGGTGGTCAACCGAGACACGGTGCGAAGCGAAGCAGGACCCGTCTGCGCCGGCAGTGAACCGTGGCAACAGGAGAGGTGTGCCATGAACTACCGCAAGCTGGGACGAGCCGACGTCGAGGTGTCCGAGATCTCCTTCGGATGCTGGACGACGGGGGGCCTGAACTGGGTCAACGGGACCCCGAACGGGTGGGCCGACCCGGACGAAGACGAGATCGTCACGGGCATCAAGGTCGGCCTGGACGCGGGGGTGAACCACTTCGACAACGCGGACGTCTACGGCAACGGCCGGGCGGAGCGGATGTTGGCGCGGGCGCTGGCGCGCCTGGGAGTGAAGTCCGCCGAGGTGATCATCGCGACCAAGGTCGGCCATTTCCCGGGCACGGCCGCCCATGCCTACGAGCCCGCCCACATCCGGCACCAGTGCGAGCAGTCACTGATCAACCTGGGGCGAGACACCATTGACCTGTACTACTTCCACCACGGTGACTTCAGCGAGAACGATGGCTACCTGGACGACGCGGTGGCGACCATGAACCGGCTCATCGAAGAGGGAAAGGTCCGCTATAAGGGACTGTCGGCGTACTCTATCGCGGACTTCGTGCGACTTGTCCCCAAGATCGAGCCGCACGTGCTGCAGAGCTTCGCGAATGCGCTGGCGGACGGAATGATCCGGGCCGGTTCGCCCGTGCAGGCCTTGATGGAGGAGCGGGGCCTTGCCTTGGTGGCCTTCAGTCCCCTGGGGCGGGGGCGGCTGCTGAACAAGTATGACCCGGCGAATCCGCCGCAGTTCGAGCCGGGGGACAACCGGCGCGGGAACGAGGGGTTCAGTGCCGCGGCCCTGGCGGCGCTGAAGCCGAAGCTGGACACGCTGGCGGCGCGCTTCGGCGGGGGCACGGAGCAGATGGCCGCCATTGCCCTGCAATACGTGCTGGCCCACCCGCGGGTGGCCTGTGTCATCCCTGGGTTTCGCAACGCCCGTCAGGCGGCGGTGAACGTGGCCGCGGAGGGGCAGGAGTTGAGCGAGTCGGAGGTGGCGTTCATCCGGGAAACGCTGCAGGGAGAGCAATAGAGCAGGAGAGCAGTGGAGCAATGGAGGGCAGAGCGCAAGTTGGGAACCTGCGCCACGGACGGTGCCCTACAGTATCCGCGACAGCAGCATGGAGCTGCGGAAGTCGAGCTTGTCCGAGTCGGGCAGATCGTAGCGGTTGCCCTCGGCGTCGGTGATGAGGACGCGACCGCCTTTCAGGTAGACGACGTTGTCGCGGATGTCGCGCAGGGTCACCTGACGGATGCCGCGGTCGGTTTCGAAGACGCACACCATCACCCCGCCGTAGTCTTTGACGGAGTGGATGGCGAGGAGGACGGGGTTGATGTAGCGGCGCTCCAGTTCCTCGACCACCAGCGCGCGCGACTCCCGGTCCAGCTCCGTCCAGCGGCGCAGGAGCCCGTGCTCCTTGCCCTGCCCGGGGTCGGCCTCGCGAATCGCGAGGTAGCGATCCGGATCGGAGAGCGGAAGGACGCGCAGGAAGCGCGGGTCTATTAAGACCACCTTCTCATCAATCATCGCGCAGAGGCGGCCGCCCAGCTCCGCGTTGCGGTAGACCTTGACCTGGGGCGGGTCGAGGTAGCGCAGCGTGGGGGCGTCGCGCAGCTTGGTGAAGTCCGCGCTACTCATGGAGCGCCTCCACCATGGAAGTCTTGCGGTGCATCTGGAGCAGCTCGTAGTAGACGCCCTTCTTCTCCTCCAGCTCCTGATGGGTGCCGAACTCGGCCACCTTGCCGTCCTGCACCACCAGCAGCGTCTGCGCGTTGCGCAGGGTGGAGAGGCGGTGGGCGATGGCGATAGTGGTGCGCCCCGCGGTGAGTCGCGCGAGCGCTTCCTGGATTTGCTCCTCGGTCTCCAGGTCCACGTTGGCGGTGGCCTCGTCAAGGATGAGGATGGCCGGATCGTGGAGGATGGCGCGGGCAATGCACACGCGCTGCTTCTCCCCGCCGGAGAGATTGCCGCCTCGCTCCCCCACCTGCGAGTCATATCCGTCCGACCGGTTGACGATGAAGTCGTGGGCGTTGGCGATCTTGGCCGCGGACATGATCTCCTCGCGGGTGGCCTCCGGCTTCCCGTAGGCGATGTTCTCCGCGATGGTGCCGGCGAACAGGAACGGCTCTTGCAGCACCGCGCCGAGCTTGCCGCGGTAGGCCCACAGGGAGAGGTCGGTGAGCTTGATCCCATCCACCGTGATCTCGCCCTGGTCCACGTCGTAGAAGCGGCAGATGAGGTTGATGATGGTGGTCTTGCCCGCGCCGCTCTTGCCGACGAGGCCGAGCATCTTGCCGGGCTCGACCGTGAAGGAGACCTCCTTGAGGACGGGCTGGTCGGTCTTATAGCCGAAGGTCACGTCCTTGAACTCGATCTCGCCCCGCAGCGTCTCGGGAACGATCTCGCCCTGCGTGCCCTCGCTGTCGCCCTCGGCGTCCAGCACCTCGAAGATGCGCTCGGCGGCGGTGAGGGCGCGGGACATCCACTGCACCAGTTGGGCGAGGAAGTTCATCGGTCCGTAGAGCATGCCGAGGTAGCCGAGGAAGGCCATCAGATCGCCGGGGGTCAGGCGGGGGTCAATCACGGCCTGCCACGCGCCGAAGTACCACACCACGATGGAGCCGAGCCCCATGAGGAAGAACACCACCGGGGAGATGGTGGCCCAGAGCTGGTCGGCGTGCACGCCGGCCTGCATCAGGTCGCGGTTGCGAGTCGCATACCGGTCTATCTCGGAGGTCTGCTGGGAGAAGGCCTTGATGATCCGGACCCGGTTCAGCGCGTCGTTGACGAGGCCGTGGAAGCGGCTCCAGCGGAACCAGTAGGCGTGGAAGGCGCGCCGCAGCCGGCGCCACAGGGCGCGGGTCAAGATGCTGATGAGCGGCGCGGGGAAGAGGGCGATGAGGGCCAGCTTCCAGTTGATGCACAGCGTCGTCACGGTGACGCCGATCACTGTGAGGAGGTTGATGGTGAGGAAGGGCAGGCCGAAGGCGAGGAAGTCCTGGACGCCGCCGGAGTCCTGGGTGAGGCGGGAGATGATGGCCCCGGTGGGATGGCGGTCGTAGTAGCGCATGGAGAGCCACTGGAGCCGGTCGTACAATTGGGAGCGGATGTCGAAGCTGACCTTGCCGCCCAGCCAGGCCTGAAGACGGCCGCGCCAGATATTGATGCCGACGCCAAGCACGGAGGCGGCGACTAGCACGGCGATCAGCGCGGGCAGGGGATAGGGGTTGCGCGGGATGAGCACTTCATCCATGAGCAGCTTGGTCAGGTAGGGCGGGACGAGGCCGAGCGCGGTGCCGAGCAGCATGAGGGTGGCGACGAGGATCAACTGCGGGCGATAGGCGTTGGCATAGCCCAGCAGGCGGCGGAGCACGGCGCCCCGGCGGAGGCAGCGCGGACAGACCCGCGTCAACTCGCCCAGCAGCAGCCCACAGGTGGGACAGTAGTGGACCTCCTCCGGGATCTCGGGTACCGGCTTATCGTGCACGATCGCGTCGACCTGGGAGCGGAAGCGAGCGAACCGGGCGCTGAGCGCGCTGGTGTAGGGGAGCAGGTCCACCTTGCGGCCGCCGTCCACTACGGCCTGGAGCATGCCGCCGCCGATCAGGTTGTCTATAGCGACCTCGGAGACGTCGCCCACCGGGAGGTTCACCTGCACTTCGGGAGCGCCGCCGTTGGGCGAGATCACGAGAAGCCGATCCCCCGCGAGCGCGACCCACCGCTCCCCGAAGCTGCCGTCCTCGGCGAGGTCGGTGGCCACGGCGAAGCGCACCTCCGCGTCAGGCACGTGCTGCGCGAGTGTCTGCGTTATCCATTCGGGCAGATCAAGGGTATCGGCCACCACGCCACTTCCTATACTACGCGTTCCATCTCAGCGGTCAGTCCCCCCAAGACAGTTGCACACCCCTCACGACCTTCCAGTATGCGCCCCCGGGGGCCGCTCCGCGGGTCCGTTCGCCGAGCGCCGGTCCGTCTCCCACCCATGTGGCGGCGGCGCCCCACAAACCCGTTTCCGGCAGGGCCGCCCCGCTCCTTCCTGCTAAAGGGGTGTTTCCGGCCGGCGGGCAACGACGATCTGGCCGCGGGAGAGCACCGTATAGTCAGACGCGTCATAGCCGCCGAACGTTTCCGCACTAGGTGCTAGGTATTAGGCGTTAGGTGTTAGGTCCGGAAGCTCGCAGGCTCTTCGTGAGGCCGCGCAGCATCTTTGCAACCTCGGTTAGGCCTTCGACCAGCTTCTGGGCCGGCTCCTCCTCCAGATACAAAAGGTCGCGCGCCAGGCAGAGCAAGGTGTCCACTTCCGCTGCCGACCCTTGAGCTATGGCGACGAAGCGCGCGTGGTCGGCGCGGCTCTGACGGCAGTGGCCCTCTGCAATGTTGCAGGGGATAGACAGCGAGGCCCGGCGCAGCTGAGAGGTCATCCCGACGACTTCGCTGCGCGGAAACCGAATGGTAGCCCGGTATACAGCCAGCGCCAACGCGTAAGACTTCTGCCACACTACCAAGTCGCGATAGCCTTGCATGAAGCTCCTCCCATCTTTCATCCGCAGTGATCCCGAACGAGGGACCCCCGTCTCTCCTCGCTAACGCCTCGCGCCTAACCCCTAACGAAGAACCACAGGCTCGACGCCTGTGGCTCGCTCGCGAAAAGGAGAAGTGGTTCACCTTGCGGGCGGGCCGTCAGGCGGGGGAAGGAATACGCGCGCGAGCGGCGGTCGAACGGGCGTATAGAGCGTGGTGGCGCGCGTGCTGGTCATAGTGGCGGTATTGTAGCAGAACGTTTGGTTGGGGTCAAGTTCGGGACTCGGGACGGGTGTGACCCCAAAGTCTGGGCCGAAAGCAAGCAATCCGCAGCCAAAGCGTCATATCGGCCCTCTCGGAACTCGCGTGAAGGCGTCACAGACCGGGACAGAGCCCCCGTCAGCCGGCGCAAGGCTTGGACGTGACTTCGCGGACTGAGGGGGTGATCCGTCTGACCCAGACAATTCAGTCACACCCACTCGGGATTCGGGATTCGGGCTTCGGGGTTCGGGGTTCGGGGTTCGGGAGGGAAACGGCCCGAGCGAACCGGCCGCTCTCCTGGGCGGCAGTGCGATAGAGCTAGCTAGTGATATGCGATATAGCGGCTTGCTTGGCTGCGGGAGGCGGACTGCCGCGAAATGCCGACTTTGGTGAAAATCGTCCGATCGGCAATTCCGTGACGGAATTCCGCCAGAGGGTGCATAGGACGGGCCAGAAGGGCAGCTTCGCGATTGCCGACCGCCGGCAAACACCGGCAAAATCGGCAAGCGAGTAGGCGGCTGCCGGTGAGAGGGCGGGGATCTGGGGGGAGAGAGTGAAGGCCGCGGCCGGACGGGGGGTTACTAGCAAGCGCTCACGGAGACCAGATCCGATGGCATCCGCCGAAAACCGCCGAAAAACAGAAAACGCTGGCTTTCGGCGGGCAAGCAAGGCGATTCTGCGTTCTGAGGCAGATAAAACGGCTCCTGGGGCGAAATCGGATCGGCGGACAATCGGCGAAACACCGGCGGACCCCGGCGGCTCGCCAGCGGATTCGGCGGGACGGCGGCGAAGGGAACAGAGCAAGAGAGCAATGGAGCCATAGGATGATCGAGACAGGGAGGCGGCGGGGGCCAGGGTGGGAGGCAGAGCCCGATCCTCGGGGACCGTTTTCGAGTAGGTGGACACCCTACGAGTGAGAGGTGAGATGGGAGAACTGAGAGCAGAGGCACCACCTCATCACTGTAGCCAAACTATAGCATAATCCGAGAGATATGTCAAGAGGGCGCTGTGGCGAGAAGAAGAGGCGGCGGGGGGCTTGTGGCGGATGCCTGACGCGGGGGCGAGAACCGAACGCGGGCACGCTCCCGCGTCCGGGCGCCTCCGAGGGGCGGGGTAGTCTTGAGGTAGTGGCGCCTCGTGCGCCGGCCCCGTGGAGGACACGGCGCACAGGGATGTCGTGTTGTGCGCAGCTATGGTGTGGTTCGTTCATGAGATCGCGCGTCGGTGTGCTTGAATATCCGCCGGCGTCGCCAGCGGGAAACGCGGCAGGAATGGCGGCGCGGCGCGAAGCGCTACGGAGGTGAGGAGACGTCCATGCAGGGAAAGGGTTCGACTTCCGAAGGCAAGAAGACGACAAAGGGTACTGTTGAGGAGGAAGAAATGGAGACCAAGGGTGTCATGGAGGGAGAGGAGCACGAGAAGCTTCTTTCCCATGTTCTTCCGTTGATCGAGTTCGCGGTGCGACGGGAGCGGAGGGAGGAACGGCGAGAGGCCTGGTTTGAGGGGGAGGAGGGGCGCGAGCCGGTGCTCCGGCATCTGCTTCCGCTGCTCAAGCTCGCCGCGATCCGGGAGCGCCGCGAGGAGAGAATAGAGGGCGAGGAGGAGCGCGAGCCGGTGCTGCGGCACTTGCTTCCGCTGCTCAAGCTCGCCGCGGTGCGGAGGCACCGGGAGGAACGGCTCGAGGGCGAGGAAGAGCGCGAGCCGATGCTTCGGCACCTGCTTCCGCTGATTCGACTGGCGATGATCCGGGAGCGCCGGGAGGCGCGCCTGGAGGGCGAAGAGGAGCGCGAGCCGATGCTTCGGCACCTGCTGCCACTGATCAAGCTGGCGGCGATCCGGGAGCGCCGGGAGGCGCGCCTGGAGGGCGAGGAGGAAGAGGAGGGGGTGCTCGAGCACCTGCTGCCTCTGATCAAGCTCGCCGCGGTGCGCAAGGTGCGAGAGAGGCGGGAGGCCGCCTGACGGTTCGCGACGGACTGTAGGAGAGGTGGCAGGTCCGGTCCTGCCGCCTCTCCCGAGAGGCAGGTGAATGGCGGAGGCGGCCGGGGAGGGCTTCTGCCTTGTCAGCGGCGGTCGCTCCCGCCAAGTGTTGACGCGGGCGGGCCTGGCCGGGCCTCACTGGCGGCAGGTGGCGAAGCGCGCGGTGATTCTCGCCGCGATCACCTGGGTTCCGCTGCTGGTACTCACGCTCGTACGGCGGTTTTCGCTGGCCCGGGGGGCAGGGATCCCGTTCCTGGATGACCTCGTGGTGCACGTCCGGCTTCTGGTCGCGCTCCCCTTGTTGGCCGCGGGGCAGCAGGCCCTGGACTACTGGGCGGGCGCCTTCGTTCGGGATCTCTCGCGTTCGGCCCTGGTTCCGGAGGACGAGGCCCCGGGCTTCCGCGCGGCGGCCGAGGGCATGGGGCGGCTGCGGGATTCGGGGGTGGTCGAGCTGCTGCTGCTCGCCGCGGCCTACGCGCGCTCCTACACAATCGTGACCGCGGGGCCCATGGCGGCCTTGAGCAGTTGGCGCACGCTGCCGACTGATTCGGGCGCGGTGCTGTCCCCCGCGGGATGGTGGTATCTGTTGGTCAGTCTGCCTATCTACCATTTCCTTCTCTACCGATGGGGGTGGGGCTTTGTCGTATGGACCGTGTTCCTGTGGCGGCTGGCGCGCTCTCATCTCCGCCTGCTGCCGACCCACCCGGACCGGGCCGGGGGGGTGGGGTTCGCCGGTGCGGTGCAGATGCGCTTCGGGATCGTGATCTTCGCGCTGAGTGCGGTGCTGTCGGCGACGCTCGCCCAACGCGACCTGTTTCTGAAGATACCGGTGCTGAGCGCGCAGCCGATGCTGATCGGATTCGCGATCGGGGCGGTGGTGATCGCGCTGGCGCCCCTGCTGGTGTTCACGCCCGCGCTCGTACGGTGTAGGACACAGGGCCTGCTGGAGTATGCGGACCTGGGGCAGCGGTACACCGCGGACTTCCACGAGAAGTGGATTGGCAGGGAGCCACCGGAGAGGCAAGTGCTGCTGGGAAGTCCGGACATCCAGTCCCTCGCGGATCTGAACAACAGCTTTGCTGTGATCCGGGACATGAAGCCGGTGCCCTTCGATGGGAACACGGTGGTGGTGCTGGCCGCGTGTGCGATCCTCCCGCTGCTGCCCCTGATATTCGCGGTGGTGCCGCTGGCGAGCATCCTGAAGAAGCTGGCGGGGGTGCTGTTCTAGTCGGGATTGGGGATTCGGGGTTCGGGAGGGAACGGCCGGAGAGGGGGTGGTGCCGCACGGTTCTGCTGCGCTTCGCTCCGCGAACCGTGCGAGTGGAGGGTGTCGCATGCGGCACTACGGCCTGCCGCATGCTCCCCGCAACGTTCTGCTCCGCTTCGCTACGCAGAACGTTGCGGGGGATAGCGGAAGTGGCCGATGATCTCCCAGCGGTCGAGGCAGTCTTCCTGGGTGGCCGCCGGGCCGATGTTGTGCAGGACGAGCGGCAAGCCACTCCGCCCGCGGTCATTGGAGACGACGCCGCAGTGGGTGGCCCCGCTGATCGGGAGCCGCCAGTAGACCAGATCGCCGGGTTGCCAGGCGGCCGCGGAGGCGCCGGCCGTGGAGCGCGGCAGCACCTGCCCGCGTCGGCACATAAAGGCGAGATGGTTCGGCACCCGGCGGTGGTCTATGTTCGAGTCGGGGGCCCGGAGGCCCCACAGGTTGGGATAGGCGGAGAAGTCCGAGACCATGTCCTCATGGATGAGCTGCTGGAGATCGAACCCGGCGGCGCGCAGGGCCCGGATGATCACCTCGGTGCACGCGCCGCGATCGGAGGGGACATCTCCGTTGGGGTACGGAATCGCGCGGTAAGCCGCGTCGTAGCGGACCCCGCGGAGGACTTCCCCCTTGGCGCCGTTGACGATTCGGTCCGGGGTGGTGCGCGGGTTGGGAATCAGGGAGACGCGGGTCTGACGCCCGGGAATCAGCGCGGGGATGACCCCTGCCCGGGAGAGGACGAGCACGGCGATCACCGCGAGAACGAGGCAGATGCCGGCCGTGGCGAGTAGCTTGCGTTTCGATCTCATCATCTCTCCGTAGAACTAGTCGGTCACGACGATCCTGGTCTGCAGCAGGTCCTGGGAACTGCCGCCGATCATGATCTCGAACTCGCCTGGCTCGACGACCCACTGGCCTTGGGCATCGTGGAAGCCAAGCTGGTCGGCCTGGAGGGGGAAGGAGACGCGCGTGGTTTCCCCCGGGGGGAGAGAGACGCGGGTGAAGTCTTTGAGTTCCTGCACGGGCCGGGTGACGCTGGCGACGAGGTCACGGACGTACAATTGGGTTACCTCGTCGCCGGCGGTCCTGCCGGTGTTGGTGACCCGGACCGAGACCGTGACGGCCCCTTCTCTGGGGAGGGTAGCGGAGGAGACTTCGAGGTCCGAGTAGACGAAGCGGGTGTAGCTGAGGCCATATCCGAACGGGAAGAGGGGGCTGCGGGGAACGTCGAGGTAAGCCGAGACGTAGCCCTGGGGGTCCTGGGGAGTGCCCATCAGCGGGTTGGGCTCGTCGGTGACGGCGGGACGGGCGGTGGAGCGGTGGGCGTAGTAGAGGGGGACCTGGCCCACGGTCCGCGGGAAGCTGACGGGGAGCTTGCCGGAGGGGGCGACGAGGCCGAGGAGGAGGTCGGCGAGGGCCGGCCCGCCCATCGTCCCCGGGTGCCAGGCGAGGAGGAGGGCGTTCGCGTCTCCCGCTACCGATGGGAGAGCGAGTGGGCGGCCGGTCAGGAGGACGACGACGAGGGGCTTTCCCACGGCGGCCAGGGCGGAGACGAGTTGCGCCTGCGCGCCGGGGAGGTCGAGGAAGGCGCGGCAGTGGGCTTCGCCGCTGAGGCCGGCATCCTCGCCGACGAAGGCGACGACCGCGTCCGCGTCGCGCGCGAGGCGAAGGGCCTCGGCAAAGCCGGTGGTGTCACCGCTCCGCGCGTCGGGCAGGCCGGGGGCATGGCGCACCTCGCACCGATCGGCAAGGGCCTCCCGGAGGGCGTGCAGCGGCGTGACCGCCTCCTCCGGCCGGCCGTCCCAGGCCCAGCATCCGAGCTGATCGGCCGCGGCGTCGGCGAGCGGGCCGAGGACGGCGAGCGAGTGGAGTGCGTTGCTGAGGGGGAGGGCGCCGTCGTTCTTGAGGAGGACGCAGCTCTCCTGGGCGAGCCGGCGGGCCAGGTCGCGATGGGAGGGCTGACCCACTTCGACCTGGCCCGCGGGGTCGGTGTAGGGGCGATCGAACAGCCCCAGCGCGAGCTTCACCCGCAGGATGCGGCCGACGGCCTCGTCGAGGAGGGCCAGAGGGAGGCGGCCCTCTTGCACCAGGGCCTCGAGGTGCTCTTCGAAACAGGTGCTGAAGGTCTCGACGTCTGTGCCGGCCGCAAGCGCCTTGATCGCCGCCTCGCGCCTATCCGCGCATACGCCGTGGACGATCATCTCTTCGATCGCGGCCCAGTCGCTGACGACGAGGCCGGTGAAGCCCCACTCGCCCTTGAGGACGTCGCGGAGCAGGAACGCGTTGCCGGTGGCGGGGGTGCCGTTCAGGTCGTTGAAGGCCGTCATGAAGGCGAGGGCGCCGGCCTGGGCGCAGGCGCGGAAGGGCGGGAGGTAGATGTCGCGCAGCAGCCCCTCGGGGAGAAACGTGGTGTTGTAGTCGCGTCCGCCTTCGGCCGCGCCGTAGCCGGCGTAGTGCTTGGCGCAGGCGGCGAGACGGTCGGGCTGGGAGGGGTCGTCGCCCTGGAAGCCGCGCACCATGGCGACCCCGAGGCGAGCGTTGAGGAGGGTGTCTTCGCCTCCGCTTTCGGCCACCCGACCCCAGCGCGGGTCGCGGGAGACATCCACCATGGGAGCAAAGGTCCAGCGAATGCCGCAGGCCGAAGCCTCCCGCGCGGCGGCCGCGGCGGCCTGCTCGACGAGGGCCATATCGAAGCTCGCGGCCTGCCCGAGCGGGATGGGGAAGACGGTGCGAAAGCCGTGGATGACGTCCCGGCCGATGAGCAGAGGGATGCCGGTACGGGACTCCTGGACGGCGACGGCCTGGAGGTCGTTGGCGACGGCGACGGGGTCGGGCGAGTTGGGCTCGCTGAGGTTGGCAACGGCGCCGACGAGGCCGCGGCGGACGCGGTCCCGCAGCTCCGGAGGGTTGCCGCTGAAGAGGTGCATCTGCCCCACCTTCTCCCCGAGGGTCATCTTCGCCAAGAGCGCCGTGATTCTTGCTTCGGTATCCATGGATCCATCCTTCAGGCAGTGGCGTATTCCCAGGGAGGAGGGGGATTTCCTCTCCTACCTGCTTGCCCGGAAGGGGACGGAAGAACCCACTCCCTTTTGTCGCAATCTTCGCACAAGCGTTTCCGGCGGCCCAACGATGCGGGCATCCCCGTGTGCCATACTGAAAAAGCGACGTGTCCTGGTGTCCAGTTCCGGACAGGGCGCGCCGGCAACCGGCAGAGGGCGAGGGAGACTCCCGCAGAAGAGAAGCGCCGTGCCGGTCGGCCGGCGGGCGATCTGCCGCGAGAGGGTCGCAGGCGCGGAGCGGGGATGCGGAGACGCGGGCCCGGCGCCTGAATAGCGTCACATCAGAGAGGAGCGAACCAGATGCCCCAGGGGATGAATGCACAGCTCGCGGAAGCGCTGCAGCACCGCGAACAAGAGGTGCTGGAGGCCTGGCTGCAGGCCCAGACGTCGGCGGCCACCTACCGCCCCGATCTCCTCCGCCAGGAGGACCTGCGGCAGCAGTCGCGGGAGTTCTTGCAGGCGTTCACGACCAGCCTGCGGGCCGGGGCCGGGGCGGACATCTCGGTGCCGGAGTGGGAGCCGGCGCGCCGGACGCTGGCCGCGCTGTCCCGGACGCGGGCGACGCAGGGGTTCTCGGCCGCGGAGACGGCCACGTTCATCTTCTCCCTGAAGCAGCCCCTGTTCGCCCTGCTGCCGGGGAAGGCGGGGATCTCACCGCAGGAGTTGACGGAGCGAATGTGGGGGATCGCCGAGCTGCTGGATAAGCTGGGCCTCTACACCATGGAGGCGTTCACGAAGAGCCGGGAGGACATCATCCGGCGGCAGCAACAGGAGCTGCTGGAACTGTCCACGCCGGTGGTCGAGCTGTGGACGGGGGTGGTGGCGGTGCCGCTGATCGGCACGCTGGACAGCGCCCGCTCGCAGGTGGTGACGGAGAGCCTGCTGAACACGGTGATGGAGAAGGGCGCCACGGTGGCGATCATTGACATCACCGGCGTCCCGACGGTGGACACGCTGGTGGCGCAGCACTTGCTGCGCGCCATCTCGGCGGCGAGGCTGATGGGGGCGGAGTGCATCATCTCGGGCATCCGCCCAGCGATCGCACAGACCATCATCCACCTCGGCATCACCCTCTCGGACGTGGTCACCAAGGCGACGCTGGCGGGCGCGCTGGAGTGGGCCTTCCACCGGCTGGGAGTGAGCGTTTCCCGCACGCGGCCGGCCGGTTAGGGCGGGAGGTCATGGACCGGATCCCGATCCTAAAGATGGGGGAGGTCTTGCTCGTCACCATTCAGGTGGAGATGCACGACCGGATGGCGACCCTCCTGGAGGACGACCTGAGCACCGCGATCGTGAAGCACCGGGCGCGGGGCGTGCTGGTTGACATCTCCTCCTTGCAGACGGTGGACTCCTTCATCGGCCGGGCGCTGGGGGACATCGCGGCGGCCGCGCGCCTGCTGGACGCGGAGGTAGTGGTGGTGGGGATGCGCCCGGCGGTGGCGATCACCATGGTGGAGCTGGGACTGGCGCTGGAAGGGATCCACACGGCGCTGGACACGGAGCGGGGGATGGAGGTGCTGCGCGCGCGGGTGGAGGGGTCGGCCAACCAGGGAGAGCCATGGTAGTGCTGGCGTCGGAGAACGTGGCGCTGCGCTCGAAGGATGACGTGGTCCTGGCTCGGCAGAAGACGCGGGAGTGGGCGGTGGCGCGAGGCTTCACACTGGTGGATCAGACGCGCCTCGTGACGGCGGCGAGCGAGCTGGCCCGCAACACGGTGGATCACGGGGGCGGGGGCCGGCTCACCATCGAAGCGGTGGCCGATGGAGAAAACGAGGGGCTGCGGCTGACGTTCGAGGACCACGGGCGGGGGATTCCGGACGTGGAGCAGGCCTTGCGAGATGGATACAGCACGGCCGGCGGCCTGGGACTCGGGCTGGGCGGGGCGCGGCGCCTTTCCCATCTCTTCCAGATGGACTCCCGGCCGGGGGAGGGCACCCGCGTCACGATTCTCAGGTGGAAGTAGGCTGCGGCGGCCATGACGACCACGCTGGCCATAGCAGTGGACGAGATCAGCCGGGTGGCGGAGGTGCAGCGGGAAGCCGCGGGCCTGGCGGGGCGCCTCGGGCTTGGCGAGACGGTGACCGGCAAGGTGGCGCTGGTGGCGACGGAGATGGCCCGGAACCTGGTGCTTCACGCGACCGGCGAACGGCAGTTGCTGCTGCGCCCGCTGGAGTGCCCGGGGGTCCTGGGAGTTGAGTTGCTGGCGCTGGACAGGTCGCCGGGCATGGTGGACGTGGCGGCCTCGCTGCGAGACGGGTATTCCACCAGCGGGACCGCGGGCACCGGCCTGGGCGCGATTCTGCGTCTGGCGACGGTGCACGATCTCTACTCGAACCCCGAGGTGGGCACCGCGCTGCTGGCGCAGGTGTGGGCGCCGGGGGGGCGCGTCTGCGGCCCGGAGGTGGGCGCGGTCAGCCTCCCGAAGCCGGGGCAGGTGACCAACGGCGACGGGTGGTCGGTGTTGCGAGGCAGGGATGTTGCCAGGCTGTTGGTGGTAGACGGACTGGGCCATGGCCCCGACGCGGCGGAGGCCAGCCAGGTGGCGCTGAAGGCGGCCGCGGAGCTTCCCGGCCTGCGGCCGGAAGCTCTTCTTCAGTTACTGCACGAGGCCTTGCGGAGCACGCGGGGCGCGGCCGCGGCGGTGGCCGAACTGGACGAGATCAACGACGCGATCCGCTACGCCGGGGTGGGCAACATCGCGGGGGTGATCGCGGCCCCCGAAGGGGGGCGCCAGGCAATGGTATCGCATAACGGCGCCCTGGGGGCGCAGGTGCGGCGGATGCACGAGTTCACCTACCCCTGGCCGAAGGGGGCGCTGGCTATCCTGCACAGCGACGGCCTATCAGGCCGCTGGGATCTGAAGTCCTACCCCGGCCTGGCGAGCCGGCACCCGAGCCTGATTGCGGGGGTGTTGTGGCGGGACTTCGCCCGGGGCACGGACGACGTGACCGTGGTGGTGGCCCGCAACACGGCCACGAGAAGTGAGCAAGCTGAGGCGGCGTGAGGACGATGCCCGAGAACTCGGAGCGACAACCCGCCCTGGAGGAGCGCCTGCGCGCCCGGGAGGCGGAGTTGGAGGCCTTGCGGGAGGAACTCGACCGGACGACGCACGGGGTGGTCGCGCTGAGCCGGGAGATGGAGCTGCTGCGGCGGGAGCTGGACGACACGAACCGCGGGGTGATCGCGCTGTACGCGGAGTTGGACGAACGGGCGGCGGAGCTGCAGCGGGTGAGTCAGTCGCGGGAGCGGTTCGTGCGGGCGACCGGGCACGAGCTGCGGACCCCGATCAGCGCGATCATCGCGCTGTCCCGGCTGCTGCTGGACCGAGTGGACGGCGACCTGACACCAGAGCAGGCGAAGCAGGTGTCGCTGCTGCACGACTCGGCGCAGCAACTCTCGGCCTTCATTGACGACCTCCTTGACCTCGCGCGGGTGGACGCGGGGCGGGTACCGGTGGAGGTGAGCCGATTCGCGGCCGCCGACCTGTTCTCGGCGCTCCGCGGCATCTTCCGACCGCTGCTGACCAACCCGGAGGTGAAGCTGAGCTTCGAAGAGCCGGCCGGGCCGATAGAGATGAGCAGCGACGAGCGGAAGGTGGGGCAGATCCTGCGCAACCTGGTTTCGAACGCGCTGAAGTTCACGGAGCGGGGGGAGGTGCGGGTGCGGGCGGAGCGGAGGGGCGAGGAGGTGGCCTTTGCCGTGGCCGACACAGGCATCGGCATCGCGCCGAAGGACCTGGAGGTCATCTTCGAGGAGTTCGGCCAACTGCGGAGTCCGGTGCAGAGGCGGGTGAAGGGAACGGGGCTCGGCCTCCCGCTCTCCCGGCGGCTGGCGGAGCTGCTGGGCGGGCGGATCGAAGTCACCAGCGCGGTAGGGGTCGGCTCGACCTTCACGCTCCTCTTGCCCGTCATCTGTCCTCCGATGGGGCACCGGGAACGGCAACCCTGAGGGGTTGCGAGGCAGGGAACACGATGGACCTGGACCTCACAGCACCTGACGATTCTGGTGGCGGACCATGAGCCGGCGGGTTGGTATGCGGTACCGGGGCCAGGGAACGGCCACGGGCGTGGCCGTTCCCTTGTCGGTTCCCAGTCCTACAACGGTCGCAGCCCGACCCACAGGCGCACGTCCGGATCCCTGAGCGGATCAGTCTCGCCCCGCTCGGCGGCTTCGGCAAAGACGGCAGCGGGGTCGCGGGCGGTCATGGCGCGGCGCAGGACGGAGGCGTCCGGCGGAACCTGAACACCGGCGGGGCCGCGCAGCGCGCGGCCGGCATCGGTTTCCAGGTGACTCAGGTCCAGGAGGTGTCTGCGGGTACTCTCGGCCAGCACCCAGTACTGCTCGGGCTCGATGCCGTCGCGCAGGCCCTGGGTGACCAGGCCGGGCGCGTAGGGGGAGTCGGCGGTCCAGGGGCCGACGAGGGCGCGGAGTTGGCGAATCGTCCCGCGCGCCCCGCAGCGGATAGTGCGCAGGGGAGACTGGAGGGTCGGGTCGGACTCACCCTGGGCGGCGATCTCGGCCTCGACGATGCCGGCGTACTCATACCAGCTCGCCGGGTAGGGCGAAGTCGGCGGCGGCGGGAGCTTCAGCCCTTCGCCGACGAAGGGACTGAGGGAGGCGCCGGAACGGGTGGCCCAGCTCGTGCCCAGCCGGTACAACTCCTGAACCAGGTCGAGGAAGGCCTCGGAGCCGATCTGCTCCAGCGCGGCGAGCAGGCGCGCGACCAGCAGAGGACGCGTGAGCGGCGCGGCCGGCGCCACCGTGCCCTGCGGCCAGAGGGTGGCAAACGCCTCCCGGCCTTCGGGAAAGTCCGAAGCATAGGCGAGGCCCATCATGGCCGCAAAGCGTGGCGTCAGGCGTCCGACCATGACGCTGGGATCGCGCTTCAGGTGGGCCAGCACCGTCAGCTTCTCCTTCGCCTCGGCCTGGGCCATCTTGGTGATGGGCAGCCACACGGCGGCCTGATCGCCATCGAAGTCGGCGTTGAACATGCGGCAGCAGAGCGGATGGAGCAGGATCGCCCGGCCCGGGACCATCACCGGGGTGAAGGCCGTGATGTTGGTCACCTCCCAGGTGGGGGCGCGGTTGAGAATGACCAGGCTGTCGCGCATCAGCCGCTGGATGCTTCGCTTCAGTGCGTCGCCACGCTCGTCCACCCACTCCCGGTCGGAGACGAGGGGAGCGAAGAGCGGCCAGGCGATGTCCTCCGGAAGGCCGATCTGATCTACGCGCAGGTCACAGCCGGGCGCGAGCACGCTCCGGCCGGTGAACTGGGAGCGCTCGCCAAAGGCGACGCGGGTGTCCTCCCGCACCGCGTCCAGGAGGTCGGTCACCGCGCGGCGGAGTCCCTCCCGCGCGCCCTCCGGCGAGCCGGAGGCGAGGGCCTCGGTCAGGCGCGCGTTGGCGGCCTCGGCGCGTTCGTAGGCGTCAGCGTAGTTGGCGGGCCGGCAGAGGTGAGTGAGCGGGACCTCCGGCCGCCAGGGATGGGGGACGGGCTCGGCCAGCGGCAGACCCTCCTCCTGGGCCCAACCGAAGCGCACCGCGTCGCCGGTGAACCCCATCGCGAGGCCGGCCGCGCAGAGGGCGCGCTGCACGCGCAGAAAGGCCGGAGATGGAGGAGCCGCCTGTTCGCCTATGAAGCCGGAACCAGAGAAACGGTCGAACCAGCCTAACTCCTCCGGCGTGCGCGCACGGGTGGAGAGAGCGTCAACGATATTCTCGGAGGCCCCCATCACACGCAAGGCCAGATACTCCATCGCGCCAACCCGTTGTCCGCCGCGCTCTTCGAATCCTGGCGCGAAGGCGTGGATTTTGCGGCGGCTGGTATGCACCAGGCGATGCCAATACACGTAGCCCACAGTGCTCGGCTCGTCGAGTTCCGCGCCCTCCTTTCCGTCGCGCAGTACAAACTGCCCGGACTCCGGGAGACCGGCCGCGCGCAGGAGGGCGTGCAGTTCCTCCGGCGTGGTCCGCCGGAACGGCGGCATGACCACCGCCTCCCCCTTGGCGTGCGCGACCAGACCCAGGACGGCTTCGAGCACCTGCGCGAAGTTGAGGCGAGTGTGGAGACCGCTCGCATCGAAGACGAGGTCCACGGCGCGCCCGTCCGGGAGGTGGGGCATCTCCGCATCGGGCAGGACCGCGCCGATCACACCCTTGCTGCCGTGGCGGTTGGAGAGCTTGTCGCCCACCTCGGCCACCCACGGCGCCGACGCCAGGCGCTTGGCCGCGGACTCGCTCACCACGATCGCGTCCTCGTAAGTCATACCTTTCCACGGCAAGAACGCGGTAAGGAAGTTCACGCCCAGAAAGCCGCTCCCATCCTCCGGTTCCAGGCCGGAGCGAACCAGGGGCCACTCAGGCGCGTCGGGGGGGACGGCCTGGCGAATCATATTCGCTCCGAGGAGCTGCCGCGTGGTGTCGTTGTGGCACAGCAGCGGGACCAGGCTGCTGCTCAGGCCGAGCGTGCCTTCGGCGTGGTCTGGGGCGGGAACGATCTTGCCGTCGCGGACATCAGCGCCGCGGGCGAGGGTGAAGACGCGGCCGGTGTTCGGCCCCTCTGGCGTCTCCAGCGGATCCACGCGGCCGATCTGGGAGGGGTGGAAGGACGCGTCGCCCCCGACCATATCGTAGTTCCGGTACCGATCACCCGGCCAGTAGGAGACGGAGTAGTCGCCCCCCAGGATCACGATGCGCCGCAGATGCGTGGCGCGCGCCACCGGGTTGGTGACGTCCAGCCACTGCGAGCTAGGCATCCCCGGTCCCCGCAACAGCTCCTCCAGCCACCTGTCCAGCGGGAACCACGCGCGCAGCAGGTCCTCGTCCCAGGTTCCACCGTTCGGAGGGGCGACGAGGCGCGGCGCGATGGCGTCCATGAGCTGCTCGCCCACGGCCTTGATCTCCGCCTTCTCCAGGTCGTTGCTGCTCGCCGTCATGACGACGCAGCGGCCTGACCCGGCCGTGAAGGAGCCGTCCTCGCGCGGGAAGGGCAGGTCGCTGAAGGTGAGGCGCGGGCCGTTGTCGCCCACGTAGAACGTCACGCCGCCCTTCCCGTCCCCGGTCCAGTCGGCCATGTAGTCGGTGAGCGGGATGACCTTGGCCAAGGCCTCGGGCAGACGCCGTTGGATGAAGTCGCGGAAACTCCGTACATGGATGTTCTCAGAGGCGTTCATCTGCATCCTCCTCGAGGGTCTCCATCAACAGCCGGTGGGCGTGATGGAGCCGGGATTTGAGAGTGCCGACGGGAATCTGCAGGAGGCGGGCGGCCTCTTCGAGCTTGTAGCCCTGGACGCGCACCAGGCGGAGGGCTTCCTGCTTTTCGGCAGGGAGCTGGGAGACGGCCTCCCACACCCGCCCCAGGCGGGCGCGCCAGATAGCCTGCTCTTCCGGACCGGGCACGGTTGCGTCGAGGCCGAGGGTAGCGACGTCGGGAATCTCCTCGTCAGGAGCGGCCTCCAGCGGGACCAGGTCCCGGCCGCGGCGGAGGTGGTTGAGCGCGAGGTTAGTGGCGATGGCCAACATCCACGCCAGGGGCCGGCCCCGGCCATCCCACTGCCCCGCGCGCTGCCACACGCGCAGCCACAGCTCTTGCAGCAGATCATCCGCATCCGCGGGCGGGATGTAGCGCTCCAGGTGCCGGCGCAGCACGGCCTCGCATTCCTCGACGAGGGGGGCGAGGGCCTGGTGGTCGCCGTGTTGGAGGCGCTGCATCAGCTCCGCAGCAGATGACACGTTCGGCACCTCTATTCCGAGGACACGGGGAGGAGGGAAAAGGTTCAACGGGAGGGTTCGGGCAGGGGCACGTTCCGCCTTCCGGCCCCGCTGCCTCTCTGCACGCGGGGGCAGGCCCGGCGGAACGGCGCCGAGCCGGTCCCAGCAGGCCGCGCCGTTCGCGGGCGGATTCCGATATATCTTCTGGACGGCTTCGCTCCGGGGAAGTAGAGTGCAAGAGCAGGAGGACGGGGTGACGGAGACAGAGGCGGCGCCGATGACGGAACCGGGCGACGCGGCCCTCGCGCGACGCGTGTGCGAAGGCAGCCCGGAAGCGGCCGGCGAGCTGTACGACCGGTACGCGCCCGCGCTGCTCAGCTTCGCGCTTGCCTCGTTTCCGGCGGATCGTCACCTGGCGGAAGAGATCGTGGTGCAGACGCTGGCGAATGCGGTGCGCCACCTCCGCAGGTTCGACCCCCGGCGGGCGTCGCTGGCGACGTGGCTGCACGCGATCGCGCGGCGACAGATAAGCGACGAACTGCGGCTGCGGGCGCGGCGGAAGTCGGTGCCGGCGGCGGCCCAGGTGCCGCTGGAGGCGGCCGCCGGCCTGGCGGAGGGGACGGACCTGTCGGCCGAGGTGGCCGCACAGGTGGATGCTCGGCGACTGCTGGTGCGATTGGCAGGCGAGCTATCCAGCATCGAGTTTGAGGTGCTGATTCTCCATTCTCTGGACCAACTCTCCACCGTGGAGATCGGGCGTGTCGTAGGCCGGTCGGAGCGAGCCGTCCACTCACTCCTCCACCGAGCGAAAGCGAAGGCTCGAGAAAGGTTGGGACACGATGCATGACAGGCCGATAGAGGCAGAGATACAGGAGTCGTTGGCGCACCTGCGAGGAGAGGCAGGCGACGACTTGCGGGAGCGAGCCGTGAGCGCGATGACGGCGGTGCAGCCGGCGCGACCGCAGCGACGGTGGGTGGCAATCGTCGCGGCCGCGGTGGTGGTGGCGGCGGGGCTGGGGTTTGTGCCTATCCCGCGGGGCCGGACGAAGGGGGTGTTGGGGCGCGCGATGGCGGCGGCGGAGCGGGCGCGAACGGTACATTTCCACCGGTGGATCGACGGAGGGACGAACCGGGAGGTGGTGGACCAGATATGGATGGCGGAAGACGGGTTCCTGCGTAGCGAGAGCTATGAAGATGGGCGACTGGCGAATGTGAAGCTCTTCGCGCAGGCTTGGTGGACGGACTATCGGCCTGGCACGGAGGCAAAGCCTGGATCAGCGTATGTCTTCTACAACCCCTGCCTGCGGCACCCACTGCCTATGCCGACGCGGGACCAGTTCCTGCGGGAAGTCGAGATCATGCGGTACGTCGCGGACCAGCGAAAGCTCCCGGCCCCGGAGATCCGCATGCAGGAGCGCCGGGAAACCAGCCTGTGGGGCGGAGAGATCGTGGTGGTCGAAGTGGAGGTCGTGCAGCAGAGCGGCGAGACACGACCGCTCGGGCTGAACTACCAGCCGGCTGATATCAAGGCCTTCCGGGCGGAGATAGATCCGCGGACGAACGAGCTGTTCTCGGAGCGTCAGTACAAGGTGTCGAACGGTGCCCGGACGCTGGTATACGAGGCCACCTACGACTGGAACGTAGAGATCCCGGAGGGGCTCAGGCGCCTGGACCTGCCGGCGAGAACAGTGGTAACGCGGGAGGACCAGTGGTCGTCACGGGTGGAGCAAGTGCTGGCTACGGATCGCGTCTCCGACTGGCAGGTGACGCTGCATGCGGTGGACGTGGACCGGAATGGCAAGCTTGCGCTGGGCCTGAGCCGGGTGCTCAGTCCGGAGGCAAAGCCGCGGGTCTTCAACTCCGCCACCCCGATCGAGGTAGAGATTGCCGGCGACGGCGGAGAGCGCTATCGGCGAGACGCGGGCACCGCCTGCTATGGCGCGCCGAACGCGAGCTACGAGGTGTGGATGTTCCGTCCTGAGGATCCCTCGCGAACGCCGCGCACTCTCACGCTGACGGTCTATCCCTACAACCAGGGGTTATACGAGGGGCAGTCGGTGACGTGGCGAGATGTGCCGCTGCCGCCGCGGCAGGAGATCGAAGACGTGCAGGAGTTGTGGAAGCCGCGGTAGGCGAGCACGCAGAATGGGGGCAAGCCGTGTGCCCGGTGGCGCCGGGTGACGGCGCCACCGGGCTAGCTTTCGGTCACCGCAGTTGCAGCGCTACCACACTCATCGCCGGCACCGTCAGCGGCACGACTGCGCTCCCGCTGTGGAAGGCAAGCGTCACCCGCGACACGGCCCCAGGGTTCTCGCAGACCTCCACCTCCACCGGCCCGTCCGGCTGGCCGCCGAGGTGGAGGGTCGGGTTCCCGGCCGGGTCGGTGCTCGCATTCATCAGCAGCACGACGGTGCCCTCGGGCCGATCGTAGCGAAACACGGTGAGGTACGCCCCGTCGGCACAGTACGACACGTGCTGGGGGGCCGCGGCGAGCCGCGGGAGGAGGGAGAGGAAGAGCTGCTTGCGCAGCGTGGAGAGCAGGCAGGTGTCGGGGGAGTCCGGAAAGACGTAGGGGAAGACGAGACAGCGGGGCGTGCCGAAGACGATGGCGGGGCCGACGGGGCGGCTGTAGGAGTCGCGGAACTCGGTGACAACTGCGGCGCCGGGGGCGTAGTCCAGGAGGACGGCAGGGCCGGTGCTGGCCTGCGCGGAGAAGCGCGCCTGCCGGTTGTCAAGCAGGACGGTGCCGTCCACGACTTCCTCGTAGGTGACGCGGCCGGTGTCCTGGGGGACGATCTCGCGCACCTCCTCGATTCCTGCCAGCCGGCCGAGCCCGAGATCGCACAGGGTCAGCGCGGCCGCGCCGTCGAGGAGAATCGCGTTGGATTCGAAGAGGCGCGCGATGCCATCGGAGGAGAGGCCGCGGAGCCACTGGCCGGAGATGGCGATGGTGTCGCCGGAGAAGTCGGCCGCGGTCGTGACGTCGGTGCTCAACCCATAGCACGTCAGCAGCGAGGCCCACTTGCCTTCATCCGGATAGAGCCACTCCATGCGCCCCCCGGGGATCTGAAGATCATAGCGCGGGCCACCTGCGCGGTACCGGTCATCGGTGCGGAGATGATAGGAGGCGCGGGGGGAGAACGGGACGCGGATACCGACGAGTTGCGCGCGATGGAGATCGAGGCCGAGGACGCGGTTGAGGAACGGCCGGAGCCGGCCGAGAGTGGTCTGGTAGCCCTCGGAGAGGAAGGGACCGTTGCCCGGAGGGTCGAGGATATTCATGGTGATGCCAGCGGCGTCAACCGCCGGAGAGGTGGAGATGAGGAAGGCGGTGAGCGCGCGGGACTTGGAGAAAAGGGAGTGCGGGCCGTTGTCCAGTTCCGGGAGGATCGTGGTCTGGGGCGGCAAGGCGGCGACCGTCTGGCGAGAGAGGGTGAAGCGCCAGAGGTACTGGCCGGGCGGGACCTCGCGATAGGCCGGCAGGTGCGGCCGGATGACACAGTCCTCCGCGCCGCCGAGGGCTTCCACCAACTCCTCCCAGCGCCGGCCCTCCGCGCAGTGAGTGGCCGGTACGGAGGTCATGAGGCCCATGCGCGTCTGCGGTGACACCTCTTTCACCGCGCGGGTGATGCGGCGTGCGAGGGCGACCGACGTCTCGCCGTTGAGATCGAGCCACAGCGCCCGCAGCGGATGCGGCTCGCCGGGGGCCGTCAGCGCGGTGACCAGTTCCTCGCGTGTCACTGTCGTGCCGAACCGCTCCGACACGACGCGCAGGTGCTCACCACAGAAGCACCCACCCCACGTGAGCGGCGGGTGGTTGTGGAAGCGGAAGTCGTCCTCGATCCAGAGGACGCGGGGCTTGACCGCGGCATAGCGGGCGTAAGTGGCGGTGATGTGCTCCTGCCACTCGGGACAGAGCGGGCAGACGCAGGCCGTGGCCTGCGCTCCCGCGACGTCTACCATGAGCCGGAAGTCCTGCCCGGGGCGAAGCGTTCGGCCGCGGTCGGCATGCAGGATCGTTTCCCACGGATTGAGCGAGAGGGCAATGCCCGCGGGTGCGAGCACCTCCTCGGCCTGACGATAGACGTCGAGCCACTCGGCCTGCTCCTCAGGGGTGATGTGGCCGCGGTTCAGCTCCTCGTAGTTGGTGAAGAGGATGACCTCCCCTACCCCGCCCTCCTGACAGAAGGCGAGCACCCGTTCCAGCTTCTCCTTCACGAAGAAGCCGGGCGCGATGCAGACCCGGAGGGCGTAGAGGTAGTCGGCGTTCGCCATGGCGTGACCTCGCGTGATGGTGGGAGGCGTTCTTCGGCGCCGGGGGAAGCGGACCTGCCCCTGCGACCTCTGGGGGCGGAGGACCATCACAGCGAGTGGCGAAGGTTCGCAGGGCGGGAGGAGAGGAAATGAGACACCGTCGCTTCTTGCTGGTGGGCGTACTGATCGCTGCAGTCTGTGGCGCGGCCCGGGCGGCCGCGCCGGAACCGGTCTTGCGGGTGGCGGAGGTGGAGCGGGTCTCTCTGCTCAACGCGCCGGCGTGGCGCGTCTACTACGACAGGTACCAGCTGACGTTCACAGATCCTAAGCGCGCGCCAGACCTCGAGGACGAGGTCGCTCAGGCCACCGCCACCACGCCCGACGGGAAGACGTGGGAGCTGGAGTACGACGTGCAGGGCCGCGTCAGCGACACCGTCTCCACCATCACCTACTGGACGCCGCAATCGTTCACCGCGCCGAAAGAGGGGCAGGTGACGGTGAAGCTCGTCACCCACGGCGGCCGGCGGTTCACCGCGAAGACGCCGCCGCTGAAGCGCGCGCTCGGGTTCCTCGCGCCGGTCTCACCCGCGCCCGACGCGATCCTCACCGAAAGGCGGCCGCAGTTCCGTTGGAAGGGCGCGGCCGCGACGCCGGTAACGCTGGAAGTGATGGGAGAGAGCGTCAGCGGCCCGCGGGCCTGGGAGGCGAAGGTCACGGGCGAGGAGATCAGGTACAACGCGGACGGCCAGGCGCAGCCGCCCAGCCTGCTGCCGAACCGCCGCTACACGTGGGTGGTAACGGCGACGGTGAAAGAGGAGCCGGCCTCCTACATCCAGTTGATGCGCGTGCGCTTCGAGGTGAGTGCGGGGCGACCCAGCGCGCAGCCGCCGACTCTCCCCGGTACGCTGGTGTGGGGGAACTACTATGAAGCTGGGTTCCAGGACCAGAATCCCTGCATGGTTCTCCTGCAATCGCCGAGCAGCCAGCCACTGAGCGCCTTCGTGGGGCCGGTGGGGCTCGGATATCCGGACCTCTCGCCGGACGGGCGGAAGCTGCTGTACGCGACCAACGACGGGATCTGGCTGGACGACCTGGAGGGGCGCCCGCCGCGGCGGCTGGCCGCGGGGTTCTGCCGCGACCCGCGCTGGTCGCGGGACATGAAGCGCGTTGCCTTCGTGAAGTCCAGCAAGGGCCGCGACCCCGGCGGGGAGGACCTGGACCTGGACATCTGGGTGTGCGACGCGGACGGGAGCCACCTGCACGCGGTCGCCAACGAGCGCGGCTTCCACGAGCGCTTCCCCTCCTGGTCGCCGGACGGGAAGTGGATCGTGTACCGGCGCGAACCGTCCAGCGACGACGGGCAGTGCCTGTGGGTGGTGAGCGCAGACGGGGTGGGGAAGCACCCGGTGATCGCCACGACCGTCAAGGGGCACCCCGGATATACCGTCTACCACATGGGGGAGCAGGACTGGTCACCCGAGGGAAAGCGGATCGCCACGCAGTTCTCGGCCAACAGCCCCTCCGGCGAGGGCTTCTCCGGTCTCGGCGTAGTTTCCCCGGAGGGGGGAGTCGTCACTCCACTGGTGATGGTGCCGGACTCCGAGAGCCACCTGATCCCGAGTCTCCCCCGCTGGTCACCGGAGGGGACGCAGATCGTGTACACCTCGGGAATCCCGTCGGAATACCCGGACGCGAACCCGGAGAAGCGAGAGGTGTGGGTGGTGAACGCGGACGGCACCGGCAAGCCGGTGCGAGTGACCTGCGATCACTCCAAGTCGAACGGCTTCTCCTGGCGGGCGGTGGCGCCGGAGAAGGTCAGGCTGGATCGGGCTGGGATCGCGGCCCCGGCCCGGTAGCGAGGAGGAAGTCCGGCCGCCCTGGTCGAATCGCCCGTGTGTCGGAGGCGGTGCGGTGCACCCCTCCGCGCGGCGGTCAGCTTTCGTATGGAGGATCGTGGGCAACTGGCGCTGGCTGAGGCGCGCCCCTCGGGGCGCGCGTCTTCTCGCGCCCTCGCCGGCATCACGCCGCGGGCGGTGGTCCTGGGCGCGGTGCTGGTGGTCGTCCTCGTCATCACCAACCCCTACCTCGCCTTCGTGGCCGACTTCTGGACGGTGGGGTCGGGGGCCGTGATGAACGGGCCCATCGCGGCCCTCTTCCTGCTGGTGCTGTTCAACGGCGCGCTCAAGCGCTACACCCCCCGCTATGCCCTGACCCGCCCCGAGCTGCTGGTATCCTACGTGATGACCATCGTCTGCGTGGGACTCGCCCATTCCGGCGGACTGCCATACGTCCTCACCACCACCACCGCTCCGTTCTACTTCGCCACGCCGGAGAACCAGTGGACGAAGCTCGTGTGGCCCTACTACCCGGTCGGGCTGCAACTGAGTGACCTGCGCTACGCGGCCTGGTTCTGGGAGGGCGCGCCCCCCGGCGCCGGAGTGCCGTGGGCCGTATGGTGGCGGCCCCTGATGATGTGGGGCACGTTCGTGTTCGCGCTGATGGTGGCGACGGCCTGCCTGGCCTCCCTGGTGCGCCGCGACTGGATCGAACGCCAGCGCCTCACCTTCCCCATCGTGGAACTGCCGCTCGCCATCACCGGCGACGACCCCCACCCCAGCCTCCGCACCAGCCTACTCAGCAACCGGCTCTTCTGGCTGGGCTTCGCCATCCCCGCCCTCTACCTGCTCACGGACCGGCTCAACATCATCTTCCCCACGGTCCCGGCGGTGCGGCTGCAAGACATCGAGGTGGGGCGCGCGTTCATCGGCATGCCGCTGCCGTGGCGCGTCTGGTCCGATATCACCGTCTCCATCATCTTCCCCGTGATCGGCATCAGCTACCTGGTGCCCAAGGAAGTATCCCTCAGCTTGTGGGTGTTCTACGTGGTCTACCGCCTCCACATCCTGGTCTGGGCGATGTGCGGGGTTGATCCCTCCAGCGGCACGGCCATCGTGGATCCGTTCTCGTTTCACGCGTTCATGGAGACCGGCGGCGTGCTCGCCTTCTGCGGCGTCATCCTCTGGCGGTCGCGCGGGGCCATCGCGATGGCCGCGCGCAGCCTGTTCCGGCGGCGGGCGGAGGAGGACGATCCCACCTCGCCCCTGTCCCAGCGCGCCGCGTTGATTGGCTTCGTCCTGGCAAACGCCTTTCTCTATGCCTGGCTGGCGCGAACGGGCGTGCCCGCGTGGAACTTCGCCGCGCTGATGGGATTGGCCTATGCCTCGATGCTATGTAGCGGGTATCTGGTGGCCAGCGCGGGGGTTATGTTCCCCTCCTACTCGGCCAATCCCAGCTCGGTGCTGCTGCGCACGCTGGGCGGCACGGCCTTCGCGCCCACCTCGCTGGCCATGACCTTGGCCGTGGACAGCATGTTTCTCACCGAAGGCTTCCCCTGCCCGCTGCCCCAGATACTCCACGGGGGCAAGCTCTTCCACAGCGCGCGCATCCGGGGGCGGGGCTTCTCCTGGATCGCGCTCGGCGCGATCGGGATCACCATCGTCCTCGGGTTCTGGGCCCTGCTCGTAGTCATCCAGCCGCGGGGGGCGAGCACCCTCGGCATCTGGCCCTGGATCTGGCCCAAGTGGTACGTGTGCTCGCCGCTGGCCGCGGAGGTGCGCAGTCCCTCCCTGCCGGACCCCTGGTTGCGCGGCGCCCTGGGTTTGGGAGCCGTCTTCGTGCTCGCGCTAGTGGCGCTCCAGACCCGCTTCCTCTGGTGGCCCCTCAGTCCCTACGGGTTCTTCATCGGCAGCACCTATCTCATGAACCACATGCTGTGGGCGAGCATCTTCATCGGCTGGGCGGCCGCGAGCCTGACGCTGCGCTACGGAGGCTTGCGGCTTTTCCGCCGCCTCCGTCCGATCTTCCTGGGTCTTGTCCTCGGCTACTACATCATGAAGCTGCCGATCGCGGTGCTCTCGACCTGCCTGGGGATCACGCAGCGGACGGGGTCCTTCGCCTACTAGAACCAAGCGGCGCAGACAGGGCCCGCTCGCCCCCCGGTGAGCGGGCCCTGCTCTTCCCCCTCCTCCCACGGGCAGTGACGATGTCCCACTGGCGCGGGAACGGTGGAGGGGCATCGCCGGAATGTACGGATGATAGCACACGCGCCGGCGCGCGCGCCCGGTTCTTTCCCTATGCGAAAAAGGAGGCGCGCGCCCAGGCGCGCGGTCCTGCGTCAGGGCGCGGGCGCGGGCGACGCACTCCCGCCTCGCGGCTTCTCCATGGCGAGCAGCTCCGGCACGGTCACGAACCGATAGCCCTTCCGCTGCAGCCCGTCTATCACCAGCGGCAAGGCCTGCAGCGTCTTGCTCCGGTCAGTGCGCCGGTCCACCTGGCCGTCGTGCGCGAGGATGATCGCACCTGGGCGAACCAGCCCGATGGCCCGCTGCGCCAGGCGCTCGGCACTGCGCCTGGGGTGGTGCTCCAGCTCCAGCGACCACAGGATCACCGGATAGCCCAGCGTGCGCGCCGCGCGCGCGGTGCCCTCGTCCCACTTCCCTTTGGGAGGTCGCATCACGCGCGGGACCGGCCCGCACACCCGGTCGAGTTCCTTCTCACAGCGCGCGATCTCCGACCTGGCCTGGCGCGCGGTGAGCTTGGTCATGAGGCGATGGTCCCACGTGTGGTTCCCGACCGCGTGCCCTTCGTTCACCTCCTGCCGGGCAAGGTCGGGGTAGGAGCGCACGTTCTTCCCTACCAGAAAGAACGTGAACTTCACCCCCTTGGCGCGGGCCAACTCCAAGAGCTTGGGCGTGTACTTCGGGTCAGGCCCGTCGTCGAAGGTGAGGGCCACCACCTTCTCGTCTGTGCGCACCCGCCAGATCACCCCGCGCGCGACCGGCCCGGCGGGCCCAGCGTGGGCCGCGGCCATAGGTTGGGCGGAACGGACTTCGGCCCACGCGCTCGCGGCCAGGAGTAGGCCCAGGGCCGTCAGCACGCTGCGGACCGAGTGTGTCTTCACTGCCTCACTCCCTCGAGAAGCGGCATGGAAAGGGGGCGGGAGTCGGCCCGCCCCAGAGAAGGGATTCGACACACGCGTGGTTTTCCCCGCAGGGAGGTCTAGTCAGCGTTCCGGAATGGTCGCCCGCGGGACCGGGCTCCCACAGGTTGGCCTCCCACGGGGCCCCGCTCGGGATCGCTGCCCGGCGGCAGGATGGGCCTGAGGGCTTCAGATCCCCGATTCGCGAGGGGCGGGATGCGCGCGTCTCCCTTGAGGCGGTAGAGGGCCACCGCGCTGATGGGGTGGCCGGAGATGCGGACCAAGGGGCCGTCATCGCTCTCCAGCCACAGGGCATAGGCGAGGTCGGCCCCCCGAGCGGGCACCGGCCCCATGGCGACGACGGAGATCCGGTGCGAGCGAAGATGCTGCCTCCACTGCTCACCGTTCAGGCCGAGATCCTCCGGAATGCGGAGGACACGCCGACTGAGATCCGGCCCATAGAGGAGGTAGGTCCGGCTGCATCGGAAGGCGCCGATGGTTTCCTGCGGGCCCACGTCGCTCTGCACCTGGGCGGGAAGTCCACCCCACTGGCCCAGGCGCTCGCTGGTCCGCCAGAGGCGGGCGACATAGGTTCCCAGGAGAAGTACGGGAAGGCCCGCGACGAGGAGAAGGACCACCCGCCGGTAGTCCAGCAGGCGGGGCGCGTCCGGCGACGGCAGGGGCCGCTGGAGAAGAGGAAGCACCACCCAGCACGTACCCGCGCACAGCAGCATAGGAAGCAAACGCCAGGCGGCCAATCCGGGGAGAACGGCGGTTACTCCCAAGAGCAGAAGCAACCAGGAGGGGAGGCCGAGCGCGGTGGCCCCGACGGCCGCGGCCGCCGCCAGGAGCCCACAGCAGGGGTAGGCATAGCGCAGCGCCTGACCCATCCACGGGGTGATCTGCCAGTGGTGGACGCCGTTGTCGCCGCTGTACGGGGTGGCAATGTACAGGTAGCCGGTGAGCAGCAGCAAGGAAAGCAGCCCCACGGCGTGGATACGGGTGATCGGTCTCCCGCGTAGCAGCACGGCGGCCAACCCGAGGAGAGCCGCGCAGAGCAGGACGGGGAATGCGGGTCCGAAGTGCTCCGCCAGCGCTCCGCCGAGGGTGCCCCAGTCAATCGCGTCCGCGGGGTTGAACAGCGCGGCGAAGGAGGTTCGGTGCAGGACCTCCGCGGTGAGTGGGCCAGGCAGGAGCACTCGATCGCCGAACTGGAGGCGAAGTGGGGCGACGGGGTTGTGGTACTCGACGAGGTTCTGCCTGTACCAGTACCCGCCGAGCAGCACCGCACACGCGGCCGCGAGCAGCAGGAGAACGAGGGAATGCCGACTGCGCGCGGGCCTCGACAGGGGCGGGTGGCGGCGAAGAAGCAGGCCGGCGAGCAATACCGCGACGAGCACCGCGTCGTAGACGAGTCCGGAAGTCTTTACGCCGGCAACCAGACCGAGGCTGAGGAGGAAGAGGCCCAGCAGTGCGCGCGACCGAGTGCTAAGGTAGTGAAGGGCAAAGCACAGGCCGCCGAGGAAGAAGGCCGCCATGGGCAGGTCGGCGTGAAGGGTGCCCACGCTCTCCATCAGACCCGGCATGCTGACCACCGCCAGGCCGGCGGCCATGGCGGCCGTCTGTCGCGCACCCAGGCGGCGGGACAGGTCGTACACCGCGAGGCCGAACAAGGCCCAGGCGGCGAGGTTGGGCCAGGCGGCCAGGAAGTCTTCATGCACGGGTTGGAGGAAGAGGGCGCAAAGCACCTCCCAGCTATAGGGGTAGGCGCTGTTCGTCCAACGGAACTGCTCCAGCCGTTCCAGGTGCCCGGTCTGGAACCACCGGGCCATGGTGGGCAGGTGATAGGCGAGGGAGTCGTAGTCCTGGAACGGGCGGGTGGTGAGAACGAGCACCAGGGCGGCGGCGACCGCGCCGGCCGCGCCCAGGATCAGGCACTGACCAAGGCGCGGTGCGACCGAGGGAAGGAGGAGTTCGCGCGCCCGAGGTGACTTCGGCGCCCGCGCGCGGTACCACCAGGCCAGCCCGGCCGCGAACAGCCCGCCCTGAACGAGCAGCACCCAGCCGAGGCGCAGCACCCCCAGCGACCCAAGGCCCAGGCCCACGGCCGTTTCGAGGGCGCACCACACCACGCCGAGCGCGAGCCAGTTGCGGGCCAGGCTCCGCGACTCAACCGACCACTCCGCCGCGCGTACCCAGACCAGGCACGCCGGGAGGGGGCCGAGCGCGATGAGCAGCGCGAGGCAGAGCTGCCACGCGTGCAGGCCGACCGTCAGGGAATCGCCGCCCCAGGGGAGCACCTACCAGGCACCTCCGGCATGCTCGACGAGACATGCCAGACCTCAGGAACAAGGGCCATTCTAGGCGAAGGGCGCGCAGGAATCAAGACGCACGCCGCGCCCAGCAGGCCGGCCCCGGAGACGACGGTCGCGCGGGGCCCGCAACCATACCGCCGGGGGCCTGCTCGGCCCCCGGCGGTGGAGTCGAAATGAGGCGAGGCCGGCAAGACTACCGTCCGTGCTCCCCCTCCCCTTTTTGCTTGCCCTGTTTGCTCTTGCCCTTGGACTCCCCGTGCTTGCCTGTCCGTTGCTGCGGTTGCCTCGCGGTTGGGCGCGTCGCCGGCCGGCCGTGATCACCGCCCTTAGCACGCGGCTGCACCGCACGCGGACCGCCCGGGGTATAGTTCGGGCCGGGCAGGCGGCGGATGCTGGGATGTGTCTTCTCCCGCGCCGCCGGGGCCCGGAACGGCGACCGGACGGGCCCGCCGAAACTCACCCGCCTCGGCGCTTTCGGAGCCACGATGAAGTCATGCCATCCGTGCGGGCCCTCGATGGAGTAGCGCCCGGAAACGTGTCTCACCGGCAGTCTCACGTAGCGCTCGATGAACACTGAGGGTACATACACGACGTCCTCGACGAGGATCGGCGCCGCCGGCAGGACAACGGTTTGCCCGCCGTAGAAGACGGTCGGGCTCCCCACCACGAGGGCAAAGTCCTGCCCGTTGTACATGAAGGTGGCGCGTCCGTCCAGACTGTCCCACAGCAAGGCCGCGCCGATCAGCGACGTGACGTCCCGCAGCGGAACATAGGTCACGCCGGAGTAGATGAACGGCGCCGGTGTGTAGGCCACCACCCGGCGCACAACGCGGGTCTGCCGTCGGCGCCCATGGGCGGGCGCCCACCGCGGAGGCGCGGCCCACGCTGCCGAGCCAACCAGTCCGATTGATACGAGTGCCAGTACGATCCACATTCGCCCTTGTCTCATTGCTGCAGGTACCCCTTTCTTTGATGGCCTGGAGAGCGCGATTCCCTTCCTCGCCTCTCGACCAAAGTATACCACGTCGGTCACGCGGCGGCTGTCGCCGCGGTCCGCCATGGTGCCAACGCCTGTTCAGACGACGGAAGTCATCTGGGTATTCCGCAAAAGAACGCGACAGGCAGTGCGCCCGGGCCGCCGCACGGGGTCTCCGTGCTGCTCACACCCCTCGGAAGGCACTTGAGAGCGCTACATGGGCAGATGGAACGCCCGCGCCACCAGCATCGCCATCTGGTCCCTGGTGCACGCGTACTCGGGGTGATAGAGGCCGTCGCCGTAGCCCCCGGTCACGCCCAGAGCCTTGATATACTCGACGTGCCTGTAGGCCCAGAAGTCAGCGGGCACGTCCGGGAAGGAGGGCGTCGCCGGGCCGCTGGGGACGAACTCATCTCCTCCGGTCAGCCCCCGGGCCAGGAAGACGGCCATCTGCGCCCGGTCCAGGAGGATCTCCGGGTGGTACAGCCCGTCCGGATAGCCGCCCACGACCCCGTGGGCGGCCGCATACTCGATGTACGCGAAGGCCCAGAAATCGGTGGGGACGTCCGGGAAGGAGGCGGTGGCGGGGCCGGTAGGAACGCCCCCGCCGGCCAACGCGCGGGTAAGGTAGACCGCCATCTGATCGCGGGACACCGGGAGGAGTGGGGCGTAGTCACCGCCGGGGTAGCCGTTGACGATGCCGGCCTGGTGGCAGGCGCTGATGGCGCAATAGGCCCAGTTGCCCTTGGGCACATCCGGGAAGATGTCGGGCCCCCACCAGGACACGTAGCTCTCGAACATGCGGTCGTTCGTCAGGCGCACCGGCTCGCCCGAGCCGTCCGCGTTGAGCAGCCACAACTCCACATCCTGCTCCAGTCCCTGATTCGGCCAGTCGGGATCGGGCGGCACCTGCAAGGCGGCGGAAAAGAGGATGTGGGTGCCGTCTGGCGCCCACCACGGGATGTGTACGTCGGCACAACAGGCCACCGCGTCCGGGGTGAGCAGGATCGGCTTGACCATCCCGCCGTCGCGGGAGACCACGCCGAGACCCTTGATGTAGCCGCCCAGCCCGTCTTCGGCATCGAAGGCGATCGCGAGTCGCTGCCCGTCGGGAGCCCACGCGTTCTCCCCGGTGAAGCCGACCCAGAACCCGGGATAGCCTTCCACTCCGGTGAAGACGACCGGGTGGTTGTCCGTGCCATCGGGACGGACCAGCCACAGGCCCACCCCCAGGTCGAGAGGGAAGCGCCGGTAGGAGATCCACTGCCCGTCGGCCGACCAGGAGCAGTAGCGCTGCTGAAGGTCCGGGCCGGGGTCGAGCGCGCGCGCGTCGGTGCCGTCCGCGTTCGAAACCCAGAGGTTGAATGTGGAGTGGTCCGGGAGATACCGGGAGAAGCACAGCCGCGTGCCGTCGGGGGACCAGCGCGCGTCGAAGCCGGTGATCCCCAACGGCGTCGGCGGGCTGCCGTTCAGGGAGTCCACCCACAGGTAGCGCTCCGGCTCCTGGGAGTAGATCAGCTTGCTGCCATCCGGGGACCAGTCGGCGTACACGGCGCCTACCGGCCCGAACCAGGAGGGGCGCGTGGCGTCACTGGTGTAGAACTGGGACGACCGGATCGCGACTCCGTTGCCCGGGTTGGTGGTGTACACCAGCTTGCCCTCGATCGTGGGCATGGCCTCGCGGTCCTCTGGAAGGGCGAAGCGCTGCTCCATCCAGGCCCACCCGCCGACGGCGACCCGGGGATCGGTGACGTGGTCGTCCTCGACATACGAGGCCATTACGTCCCACAGGTAGGCCCGGCCGGGCAGCAGTTCGTGGTGAACCGCGCTTCCGTCGGCGTCGAACACGATCTGCGTGGCCGGATCAACCGTCGAGCACCACAGCGGGCACGAGCTTCCGCTGGTCCCGTCCCCGCTCTCCCACAGGCGGAGGCAATGGCAGTCCGGCTGCAGGCCGCCCAGGCGCCACTCGAACGTGGGGTGGTCGTCGGTGATGACGGTGACGTCGGCGGGGGAGACCGCGGTGAGCGCGGTCACCGGCGCGGTGGTGGCCGTCAGCGAGTCCGTCAGCCCGCCCGCGTCGGCGGCGGTGATGGTGTAGAGGCCGGCCGCGGGCGGGGTCAGGCTTCTGGGCGTGTCGCCATTCGGCCGGAAGGAGAACGTGAGCGTGTACTCGTCCCCCGGTTGCGTGTCCGAGTCGGTGGCCAGCGCGGTGGTGGAGGTCCCGTCTGGGAAGACGACGACCACCGAGGCCAGGTCACTGGCCCCGTCGGCGTCGGTGACCGTCACGTCCACGCTCTGGCCGTAGAACACGACCGTGGCCGAGCGCGTGTCGCTCTGGCGTGCAATGTACACGTCGGTGATCACGGGCGCGGCCGCGCCCGCCACAGAGCAGAACAGCCCGAGGAGGAGTGCCGTCACTGCCGCGTGAAGCGTCAACTTCGCTGGGTTCATCTCGCCCATCCCCTTTCCGTCCGTCCCCCTGAAGGAGGCGGGGCATGCCCGGTGCCGCCGGCCGACGCGGCGGCGCCTCTCCTTTTCGCCCAGCAGACCGGCTCTCCTCTGTGGATCAAGGGAATTCCCGGCCTACCGGGCGGGCGCATACCGCGAACCGGCCCGGGGATCGCTCCCCGGGCCGGCTCTCGAGGGCTTCCGCCTCTCAGGTTAGTTGAGCGTGAGCGTGACTCGCATCAAGTTGGACGAGATGCTGTAGTTGTACGTGCCGTTCGGACAGCCGCAGAACTGGAACACCACGCTGCCGTCGGTCTGCATGTAGGTGGAGGGGGACGTGGTGCTCCAGTTGAACGACGTGTCGCTCGTCCCGGGATGCCAGTCCTGGCCGATGTTGGCCCAGGTGGCGCCGTCGGACTGGAGGATCGAGCACCAGCTCCCCTCCGTCGGGGTGGTGGCGCTGTCCGACTTGGCCACATAGTCAATGGTGATCTGATTCACCTGGCTGGGCGTGTAGCCCGTGGGCGAGGTGTACCGGCAGGAGTACCACTGCGTCCCCGGCGTGCTGTCGCACTGGATCACCATGTAGTTACTGTCCACCGCCTGCAGGTCCGCGAGGCTTCCCGAAATCAGGGTGACCCACTTGCCGTTCGCGTAACTCCAGGAGGTCGGGTACTTGTAGACCATGGCGGCGCTGACCGTGATGTAGTTGGTCTTGGTCTCCCCGTCCGAACCATACGCGTTCGTCGCGGTCAGCGTGACCGTGTAGCTGGCCGCGCTGCTGTAGGTGTGGCTCGGGTTCTGCGCCGTCGAAGTAGTCGAGTCTCCGAAATCCCACGACCAGGAGGTCGGGGTATTGGTGGAGGTGTCCGTGAAGCTGACGCTCAAGGGCGCGCTGCCCGTGGTGGGCGTGCCGGAGAAGTTCGCTACCGGAGCGGCGCCACCCGCAGGCTTGAGCGCGATGCTCATCATGCCCTTTCGCGTCGAGCTGGCACAGGTGACCGCGGTGTTCCCATAGGCCCCGGCCGTCGCCTTCCCGCCGGTGGCGATCCCGAGCCCGCCGCCGTTGCCGGCCGTCACGGTGTTATCCGTCTGCTCGGTGACGCTGGTCAAGTTGGCGTTGGTCCAGGCCGAGAAGTTGGCCGTGCCGGAGGCATCCGGCAGGGCGGTGGCGATGGCCGCCACCACCAGGGTATTGGCCACCGTGGTGGTCGCCCCGGGGATGGAGCCGCTGGTGTCGGCCGTGGACTCCACGCCCCCGGCCGTCACGTCCCACGGGTTGCCGGAAGTGACGGCGCCCCGAATGGCAATGATGCGACCCAGTTGGTGATCGCCCGAGTCGCTGGTGGTCGGTGCGCCCTGCGTCCCGTTGTACCGGGACCAGTAGGCCGTGAGCCGAGTGGCGTTTGAAGACGCCCCAGTGCCGGTTCCTTGCGGGGAGTTCGTCACCGCGGTCCAGGTCCCGCCATTCTGGTTGGAGATGGAGATGGCCTGGTTGGAGGTCTCCAGGAAGAGCAGCAGGATGTCGTTCGTCGTGATCCCCGCCGGCAGCGCGGGCGTGATCGCGCCGGTGCCGGAGGCCACGCTCCCGGCGGCGACGAACGTGGGTGCGCCGCCACCAGAGGAGACCGTGATGTAGTTGGTCTTGGTCTCACCGTCCGAGCCACCAGCGTTCGTCGCGGTCAAGGTGACCGTGTAAGTACCGGCCGCATAGGTGTGGCTCGGATTCTGAGCCGTAGAGGTAGTCGAGTCACCGAAGTTCCACGACCAGGAAGTGGGCGAACCAGTGGAGGTGTCGGTGAAGCTCACCGCCAACGGCGCCGTCCCCGTGGTCGGCGTGCCGGTGAAGTTCGCCACCGGCGGAGCCACGCTCGCGGTGATGTAGTTGGTCTTCGTTTCCCCGTCCGAGCCACCCGCGTTCGTCGCGGTGAGAGTGACGGTGTAGGTCCCGGCCGCGTAGGTGTGGCTCGGGTTCTGCGCCGTGGAGGTACTCGAGTCACCGAAGTTCCACGACCAGGAAGTCGGAGAACCGGTGGAGGTGTCCGTGAAGCTCACCGCCAGCGGCGCCGTGCCTGTCGTCGGCGTGCCGGTGAAGTTCGCCACCGGCGGAGCCACGCTCGCGGTGATGTAGTTGGTCTTGGTCTCCCCGTCCGAGCCACCCGCGTTGGTCGCGGTCAGCGTGACGGTGTAGGTCCCGGCCGCGTACGTGTGGCTCGGATTCTGGGCGGTCGAAGTGTTCGAATCCCCGAAGGCCCAGGACCAGGAGGTCGGCGAACCAGTAGAGGTGTCCGTGAAGCTCACCGCCAGCGGCGCCGTCCCCGTGGTGGGCGTGCCGGTGAAGTTCGCCACCGGCGGAGCCACGCTCGCGGTGATATAGTTGGTCTTCGTTTCCCCGTCCGAGCCGTAGGCATTCGTCGCCGTCAGCGTGACGGTGTAGCTACCCGCCGCGTACGTGTGGCTTGGATTCTGCACCGTGCTCGTGCCCGAGTCACCGAAGGCCCACGACCAGGAGGTCGGGCTGTTCGTCGAGCTGTCGGTGAACGTCACCGCCAGCGGCGCGACCCCGCTCGTCGGCGTGCCAGAGAAGTTCGCCACCGGAGGTGCGAGGGTAACGCGAGCTCCGGCCCAGTCCGCATGGTCGCAGGTGATGCCATCGCCGGCATCGGTGACCCGCAGCAGGAGTTGGTTCACACCCGCCACGGAGACGTCCACCCACACCGTGTCCGAGGTCGGCGTCATCGTCCCACTGGTGTAGATCTCCGTACTATCGGCGATCACGTGGAAGACGACGGTGGCCGTAGCCGCCATCTCATCGTCCACCCCGATGTCGGCCTTGAACCGGGCGTACTGCCCGTTCAGGTTGTAGGTGATCTCGGAAAGGGCGTGGCAGCCCAGGCCCTTCGTGTAGCGGGCGCCGTTCAGGCTGATGACGTCACCGTCGAGAGCCTGGTCTTCGCCGTTGCTCATGTCCTTCTCGGCCGGCCCCCAGCCGTTGGTTGGGGTGCCGACCCAGGTCAGATCGCTGAGGTACACCACCCCCGTGCCGGCCGAGGTGGTGACGTAGTTGTTCTTGGTGTTGGTGTTGTTCCCGCTCCCATTGGTTGCGGTCAGCGCCACCGTGTATGAGCCCGCGCAGTTGTAGGTGTGGCTTGGGTTCTGCACCGTGCTCGTCGCCGCGTCGCCGAACGTCCACGACCACGCGGTCGGAGAGTTCGTCGAGGAGTCGGTGAAGGTCACCGCCAACGGCGCCGTGCCTGTGGTGGGCGTGCCGGAGAAGTTCGCCAACGGCGCCCCGGAGGAGACGCTGATGTAGTTGTTCTTCGTGTTGGTGTTGTTGCCGTAGGCGTTGGTCGCCGTCAGCGCGACGGTGAAGCTCCCCGTGCTGGAGTACGTGTGGCTCGGGTTCTGCACCGTGGAGCTATTCGAATCGCCAAACGTCCACGACCAGGCCGTCGGGCTGTACGTCGAACTATCGGTGAAGCTCACGGCCAGCGGCGCCGCGCCGGTCGTCGGCGTGCCGGAGAAGTTGGCCACCGGCTTGTTGCCCACGGTGATGTAGTTGTTCTTGGTGTTGGTGTTGTTCCCGTAGGCGTTGGTCGCGGTCAGCGCCACCGTGTAGCTCCCGACCGCCGTGTACGAGTGGCTCGGGTTCTGCACCGTCGAGGTGTTCGAGTCCCCGAACGTCCACGACCACGCCGTCGGGCTGTTGGTGGAGGAGTCGGTGAACGTCACCGCCAGGGTCGGCGCGCCGATGGTGGGTGTCCCAGAGAAGTTGGCCACCGGGGCGCTGCCTGCGGTGATGTAGTTGTTCTTGGTGTTGGTGTTGTTGCCATACGCGTTCGTCGCGGTGAGCGCGACGGTATACGAGCCCGCGCTGGAGTAGGTATGGCTCGGGTTCTGCGCCGTGCTCGTGCTGCTGTCTCCGAACGTCCACGACCACGCCGTCGGGCTGTACGTCGAACTATCGGTGAAGCTCACGGACAGCGGCGCCGCGCCGATAGTCGGCGTGCCGGAGAAGTTCGCCACCGGCTTGTTGCCCACGGTGATGTAGTTGTTCTTGGTGTTCGTGTTGTTGCCATAGGAGTTGGTGGCTGTCAATGCGACGGTGTAACTGCCCGTGCTGTTGTACGTGTGGCTCGGGTTCTGGGCCGTGCTCGTGCTGCTGTCGCCGAAGGTCCAGGACCACGCGGTGGGCATGTTGGTGGAGGAATCGGTGAAGCTCACCGCCAGCGGCGGAGCGCCGATGGTGGGCGTCCCGGAGAAGTTGGCCACCGGAGCCACGCCCACCGTGATGTAGTTGTTCTTGGTGTTGGTGTTGTTGCCGTAGGAGTTGGTGGCCGTCAACGCGACGGTGTAGCTCCCCGTGCTGTTGTAGGTGTGGCTCGGGCTCTGGACGGTGGAGGTATTCGAATCTCCGAAGTTCCAGGACCACGAGGTCGGCGTGTTGGTGGAGGTGTCGGTGAAGGCGACGCTCAACGGCGCGGCGCCGCTGGTCGGGTTGCCGGTGAAGTTGGCGACCGGAGCCGCCCCGCCGCCGCCCGGCGTCAGGAAGAGGCGAATGCGGGCGACGTCGGTGTAGATGTTGTAGTTTGTCGTCCCTTGTGGGCAGCCGCACAACTCGAAGGCGATCAGCCCGCCCGACTGCATGAGCCCCATGAGGTAGTTGGTTTCCCCGGTAATCCATACATCCGAGGTCCCCAGCGGGTTCTTGGAGACGAGTTGGGAGGGCCCGTCGTTAAGAGTGCGCTGCCACAAGGTCACGTTGGGCGTTGCGGCCTGGGTGCCGTGGCCCTTGAACTCGTAGCGGAGGCCATAGATCTCGCTCGCCGCGTGGGCCGTGTGGCACTCGTAGCGCGCGTGATAGGCCTGGCTGCCTCCGCAGGCGCCGACCAGATAGGCGCTGTCCTCGTTCTTGAGTTCGTTGAGGCCGCCGCTCACGATCGAGCCGTTGGTGATCGTGGTATTATCCACGTACACGATCTCTTCGGTGCAGCACCCGACTAGGTTCGTCACGGTGCGGGTGTTGTTGCCCGAAGCGTTCGTCGCCTTCAGGGACACCGTGTAGATCCCGGTCGTGGTGTAGGTGTGGCTGGGGTTCTGCGCGGTGGAGGTCGAACCATCACCGAAAGTCCACGACCAGGAGGTCGGGGTGTTGGTGGAGGTGTCCGTGAAGCTCACCGCAAAGTTCGGGGCGCCCATGCGCGCCGACCACGTGAAGTTCGCTACCGGGATGCTCGCGCTGATCACGGTCACGTAGCTGGGCTTGGTGCTGGTGTTGTTGCCCGAAGCGTTGGTGGCCGTCAGGGCCACCTGGTAGGTCCCCACGCTCGAGTAGACGTGCGTCGGGTTCTGCACCGTGGAGGTGTTGCCGTCGCCGAAGTTCCACGACCACGCCGTGGGGAAGTTCAAGCTCTGGTCCAGGAAGATCGTGGTCAGCGGAGGCGCGCCTCTCTGGCTCTTGCCCCAGAAATCGGCAATCGGGGCGGCCGTGATGGTCATGTACCGGTCCACGATCTTCGTGTTCTGGCCCGTGCTCTTCGCGGCGGTGAGAGCGACGTTATACTTGCCGCCGCTGGTGTAGGTGTGGGAGGGATTTTGCAGCGTGGAGATGCTCCCGTCGCCGAAGTCCCAGTACCAGGAGGTGGGCGAGTTGCTGGAGGTATCGGTGAAGTTTACAGCTGTGTTCACCGCGACGGTAGTGTAGTTT
>Ga0315282_10001273_pt1 | contig 48055 bp, 46 predicted proteins | sample YL17G07_20_MG_FD_203693 | JGI IMG/M metagenome (GOLD analysis project Ga0315282, IMG submission 203693) | Sediment microbial communities from Yellowstone Lake, YNP, Wyoming, USA - YL17G07_20 | ecosystem: Environmental > Aquatic > Freshwater > Lake > Sediment | place: USA: Wyoming | collected...
CGTGTGATATGCAGAGTGTCCGGAAAGTCTTATTTCCACTCACCTATTCTACCACCTCATCTCGCTATCACGACATTCACCCACGTGCAAGCACGTGGGACTTTGCCCTTCGGGCTTCACTGGATTCTCGAGCAGGTCGGGAATGACAATTGTGCGAAGGCATGAATGACATAATTTTACCTGGGAGGTCCGCCGAACATCGGCATCTTGTCCGGCGGCCAGAGCTCATCGGCGATATCTTTCAGTCCCAGTTCCAGCAGTTTCATCCGGCTCGGTTTGGTGGTCACACGGTCCCAATCAAGTCCGCCGAGGTTCCAGTAAGCCTGCGCCTCCATATCCGTCGAGACACCGGCGAGCGGACCCTCCTTCTGAGGTGGTCGACCGATAATCCTCGGATGGACGAAGCGCTGCAGTGGATTATCGCCTTCACGCAGGGTAAAAACATGTCTCATGTTAGCAATTCTCTCACCGCACTTGAGAAGTTCCGGCATGGAGCGGTCCCAACCGGTAACTGCCTTTAAGAATCCAGAAATATATTTAGGCGGGTTGCCAGCCATGCCGCCATGCATGCAAAGTCCGGCGGCGCTGTTAACGTACTGCATGAACTGGCTGGGTCCGAAGCCGGTAGTGTGGCGGCCCGGGGTAGCGTCCATATGGTACATGGCGGTAGTCATTCTTTCGCCGAAGAAACCACCTTTGGGGTCGTGCATCCCCAGTTCCTGTCCCGCGATATGTACCGCGAATTTCTCCGCCCCCTTGCCGATTCTGGCCGCAGCCTTCTTTACCCCATCAGCCAGGACATCACCAAAGCCTTCCCGCTGCACCATCTTTTCCATCATAGCGACAAGGGATTTGTGATTGCCCCAGGTAAGCTCAATGCCATCGGTATCCTTACTAGTGATGATGCCGTTTTCGTAGCACTCCATAGCAAAGGCGATGATGCTGCCCGCCGAGATGGTATCCATGCCGTTGCTGTTGCAGATATGGTTCGCCATAGCTATCGACTCGGCGTTGGTGTTGGCGCAGTTCGCGCCGAAAGCGCCGATGGTCTCATACTCCAGTCGATGATTGCCGGCTGGATAATCGTACTCGATTCCTTTTTTTAGACTGGCTTTACAGGCCGCCGGGCAGTGCCAGCAGCCCTTTCTCTTATCGAGGTTGGCGATTATCTTATCCTTGTTAAGACCCGAGACATCGGGCAGGTCAATGATGCCAACGCCACCCCAGTTTTTCACAGGAGTGTCGCCGCTCTGGGCGGACATGTCACCGTGTCCCCCCGTGCCGTAAACACCAAAGCGTTCGATGAACATCTTGCCCTCAGCCAGGTGCTCTTTTCGCAGATTATTAGCGGCTTCGATATCGGCAATGGGGACCTTCATTTCGCCTTTAGCGACCACGGCTTTGAGCCTCTTGGAACCCATCACGGCACCCAATCCGGAGCGACCGGCCGCATCGCCTTTATTGGTCATAATGCAGGCGACGTAACATACTTTTTCCCCGGCCGGGCCGATACTGGCCACTTTAGCCGTTGGGCCATACTCCGCCTCAAGGGTATCCTCGGTTTCATACGTGCTTTTTCCCCAGAGCTTGCCGGCATCTTTCAGCACGGCTTTCCCATTATCAATAAGGAGATAGACCGGTTTCTCCGATATACCAGTAAAAAAGACACCGTCATATCCGGCAAACTTGAGGTACGGGCCGAAATTCCCGCCGGAATTGGCATCTCCCCACCCGCCGGTGAGCGGTGATTTCGCCACGGCGCAGTACCGGGCACCAAACGTAGCGGGAGTCCCGGTGAGCGGACCGGTGAGAAGTCCCAGCATATTATCCGGCCCCAGCGGGTCGACACCACCCTTTTGCCGATTGTAAAGAATCCTGGCACCGATACCATAACCCCCGATAAAGTCTTTACAGAGGCTCTCATCAAGTGCCTCAGCTTCTATCTTCCCCGTGGAAAGATTCACGAATAACCACTTTCCCATGTAGCCTCTGGCCATCTTTTTCTCCTTTTAATGTATTGCTGCCATTATACAAATGGCGCAGCCAGAGGTCAAATTACAGTTACTACGAGGTCGTTTAGCAAATCGCTCATGGTGAGCCTGTCGAACCATGGTGACGTATTTGTTTTACCTTTCGACAAGCTCAAGGTGAGCGGAGAATCGAAGGATTCTTTTATTGCTAAACGACCTCTTAATGCACTTTTTGTAATATCCATATCACGATAGTATAATGATGATAATTTATAATATTGATATGGAAAGGGATATATTACCATGCCCGAAAAAAAATGGACAGAGATGACCCCGAAGGAGAAGAGAGACCAGAGGTTAAAAGGGTGGCTTAATAACTGGGGAGATAAATTCATCAATGCCGATGCTGAAAAAGCTTACAAGACGAGAGTGCAGAGGCTGATTGACGTTTATAACGTTAGAGAACCGGACAGGGTTCCGGTCAACCTGCCTGTAGGCAATCTGCCCTTTACAATGTTCGGCGTCAATGCCCATACCGCCATGTATGATTATGAAAAAGCTTTCCAGGCGGCGGCGAAGTTTAATGAAAAATACGCGGCGGAGCTGGAATATACCGCCATGCCCTTTCTTACCCCGGGTCGGGTCCTCGATATACTCGACTATAAAATTTACGCCTGGCCGGGGCATGGCATCTCGGAAAATGGGACAGGATGGCAGTATATCGAGGGCGAATACATGAAGGAAGACGAGTATGACGACCTCATCCGCGACCCTTCCGATTTCTGGATGAGGACCTATTTGCCCCGCGTTTTCGGCATCCTTGAGCCGATGAGGATGTTCCAGCCGTTCACGAATATTACAGAAAATGTCCACATCATGCAGTCCATGCCCTTAGCCATGCCGCCGGTGCAGGAGATGCTACAAAAATTGCTGGATGTCGGCAAAGAGTATCAGCGAATCATGCAAATTATGATGAAGACCGCCGGCAGGACGATGTCGATGGGCTTCGGGGGATTCGGGGGCGGCTTTGCCAAAGCTCCCTTCGACACCATCGGCGATACGCTCCGGGGCACCCAGGGCATTATGAAGGATATGTTCCGCCGACCCGATAAGCTCCTGGAAGCCCTTGACGTGATAGCTGACTTGACCATCAGTACGATTCTAAAGTCGCCCAGCATCGACAGGATGATGCTGGTATCTTATCCTCTCCATAAAGGCGCGGACGGCTGGATGTCCCAGAAGCAGTTCGATACCTTCTACTGGCCGTCCCTGAAAAAGGTCATGAACGCTTTTATTAACGAGGGTCTCATCCAGAGTATTTTCGCCGAGGGCAGCTTTAATACCCGCCTGGAGTATATCGACGAATTCCCCAAGGGCGCAGTTACGTGGTATTTCGACCGCACGGATATGTCCCGGGCGAAAAAAATTCTCGGCAAGAAATGCTGTATCCAGGGCAACGTACCGTCTTCCATGATTGTTACCGGTTCTCCGAAAGAGGTTAAAGAGTACTGCCGCAAGCTTATAGAGGAATGCGGCAAGGGCGGTGGATTTATCCTGGCATCCGGCTCCGTGGCGGACAATCCCAGGCTGGAAAACCTGCAAGCGATGATGGCAGCTGTGCGGGAATATGGCGTGTATCGAAAATAGATATTCAACGATAATAACCGCCTGCAAAGGAAGACAACCGATGGCCGAGAAAAAATACGCCAGGAATATAATCACTAAATATAGAGAAATCACCCCTGAAATGAAAAAAATGATGGAACAATCCCCCATCGTTTCAACTCCCATGCTGTGGCTGGACGACAAGGTAGTTAAAGGGGCTTTCTATACAGAATGCCACTGGCTCTGGAGCATGGACAATACCAGACCCTGGAAAACCGAGAAGGCCCATACCCATGATTTCGACGAGGTGCTGGGTTTTATAGGCAGCCGGCGCGAGAACCCGCATGAACTGGGCGCGGTAATCGAGCTCTGGATAGAGGACGAGAAATATACCATCACCAAAAGCTGCCTCGTCTTTATCCCCAGGGGGACGAAACACCTCCCTATAACATTTGTGCGCATCGATAGTCCCATCATGTTCTTCACCGAGGGAAACGGGACCGAATATAAAAGGGCCACCGAAGAAAAATAGAGTTAGAAGGTAAATATGGAAAATTACAGCACGATTAAAGCTCTGATAGACGTCATGAATGCCAACGGCGTCGAGTTCGTATTTTTCAATCCCGGTATTGATAACGTTCCCGTGCTGGAAACGCTAGCCGCATACCGGGCACAGGGGAAAAAGTCGCCCCGGGGCATCCTCTGCCTTGATGAGTTCGTGGCCATGACGGCTGCCCACGGTAACTACATGGCGTCAGGTCGACCGCAGGTAGTCTCCGTGCACTCGGAGTTGGGCACCTTACAGATTGGCGGCGCCCTGCACAATGCCCAGTGGGGAAGGGTGCCGGTCGTGTTTTTCACGGAAACTCAGGGACCGCCCCAGCGTGTCAACTGGCGCGGCGAGCCTTTCGACCAGGGGACGATGGTGCGCAACTTCGTCAAGTGGGACCACCTGCTTAAAGCTAACGAAGACATCTACGACGTATTCCAGGAGGCTTTCCGCATCGCCACAACCGAGCCGTACGGTCCGGTGTATCTGACCCTGCCACGGGAAGTCCTCTGGAGCAAAAGCGAAATTCCGGCGAAAAAATCGTCTAAACAGACCAGTACGGAGACAGTGCCACCGGCTGATATCAATGTCCTGAAAAAAGCGGCGGAAATACTGGTTAATGCCGAAAATCCGCTGATAGTAACCGGATATTCCGGCAGGAACCTCCAGTCCGTAGCGCTGTTGATAGAACTGGCAGAGACACTGAGCGCACGGGTGCTGACCTCCGATATCAGGGTGAACTTCCCCAACACACATCCCCTGGCGGCATACCTCTCTCCGGGCGGTGGTTTCGGCAATCCGCTCCTGACTAAAGCCGACGTCATTTTAGCTATTGACTACGATATGCATTATGCCGCACCGCCGACCACACCGATGCCGGATGTTAAAATCATTCACATCGATATCGATACGGTGAAAAAAGGCGTACCGCTGTGGGGCAAGAAACCCGATATCCTCCTGAAAGCCGACTCCAGCCAGGCGATGCCAGCCCTGAACGAACTAATCAAACAAAAACTGACAAAAGAAAAACGCGAGCAGTTCCGGACACGCTTCAAGCTGCTGGAAACGGAGCATAAAAAGCTCGACGGCGAATGGCGTACCCTGGCCATGAGCCATGCCGACCGCAAGCCGATTTCCGCCCACTGGCTGAGCCGCTGCATCGATGAAGCCATCGATGATGATACCTTTATCGTGAATCAGACGATTTCGCCGTCCACGATTGTCGCCCACCAGGTTCACCGCACTAAACCGGGCACTTTACTCTCCTGCGCCGGCGGGGTGTATCGGCTGGGCACCGGGAGCGGCTCTGGGGGTGAAACTGGCGGCGCCTGACAAGACCGTGGTCAGCCTGATGGGTGACGGCGCTTTCATCTACGGCTGCCCGGAGGCATCGCTATGGTCAGCCAGTTTTTATAAAGCCCCGTTCCTGGCCGTCATCTATGACAACCAGGGTTACGGTGCCATCAAGGGCCTTTTCCGGGAGAAGTACGATGTAGACAACATGGGCGCGGATATCGCCACCCCACCCGACTATTCCCTGATTGCCCGTGCCAATAACGCTTACGGGCGGATGGTGGCAGACCCCGCCGACGTTCCCAGGGCATTAAAAGACTGTCTGGCTGTGGTCCGCGGGGGTCAAACAGCCGTACTGGACGTTAAATTAGAGCCAGTATAATTAAAGAATTATATCGGTTTCGTAAACAATAGATTTATTTTATCCCAGGCGGCGCGCTCAACTTCATATGGTGCGGCTTCCACGCGTGTATTTTTATCCAGAATCATCGTCATACGCTGTCTGCCATAGACAGGCCATTTACCGATGCTTTCGCAGCTGGGGTCGCCGGTGCGGGCAAAAGCCACACAGGAATCCTGTATCTTCACGGCAAGGCTTTCTACTTCCGGTCCGGAGCCGGAGAAATTAGCATCAAGATTTCCAAAAAGGAAAGGATTATCTAATCCGTGCATAGCGCCCAGAGCACCGCCCATCGCAGGTGATTTATAGGTAAAGAAGTAGTTATAGGCAGGTACACCCTGGTCACGCTGTGCCTCGACGAGATGGATGGTAGGCATCCGGAACATCAGGTCGGTGTTAATAGTCCCCAGAATCCCGGGTGGGGTAGGGGTATCACCACGTTTTTTCAGAGCATCACGGTAGGCTTTTATCAGTCCCGGCACAAAGTCGGACGGTAACATACTATTTAAACGCTTGACCATGCCCGCCTCATCCATATTACGCATGCTCGGGTCTCCTATATTCATACCCTTCATTTCATCCAGGGCATTGCCGGCCATTAAAATAACATTTTTAGCTGAACCCTTTCTGATTGCTACAATGGGCCAGTCCGGAAGAATCTGCCCGTCAACAACCGGCTGGAACGGCGTTGCCCTGTATTCAGCTTCACGAAGCTTCATCCCCAGCTCCTGTTGACCGGCGAGCAGTTTCTGTATTTTCAGCGCCCGTAAAGCATCGACATCCTTACCACTTAAGCCAAACACCTTAATGTATTGTTCGGATATTTCGACCGCATCGCTCAGCGCTCCCACCGTGTTGGCAGCTCCGCTCCGGTTAAGAGCCTTGTGGAACTTACCCCGTGCCAACGGCATACCCAGCATGTTGCCGATACTCATACCGCCGGCGGAAAAACCGAAGACGGTAATATTATCGGGATTACCGCCAAAGGCAGCGATGTTATCATGCACCCATTCCAGCGCCGCTACCTGGTCGAGCAGGCCTTCATTGCCGGTGGCCGGTATTTTCCCGCCGGTAATTTCTTTGAGGTTCATAAAGCCCAAGGCACCCAGGCGATAGTTGATACTGACAAGGACGATATCGCCGCGCCTGGAAAGTTTGCCACCTCTTACGACCGGCTCAGTACCGGAACCGATGATAAAAGCGCCGCCGTGTATCCAGACCATTACCGCTCGGCGGGCATCGTCCAGACCGGGCGTCCAGATATTCAAAAACAGGCAATCTTCATCCTGAGGTGCCTCTTCAAATATAACTCCGGGGGGAGAGAACGGCATCGGGTTTTGGGGAGCGACAGTGCCGAACTTCGTAGCATCGCGAACCCCCTGCCACGGCTTTACCGGTTGCGGCGGCATCCAACGCAGCTTGCCAACCGGCGGCGCCGTATAAGGAACACCTTTGAACACATAAAGCCCATCCTCAAAACTCCCCTCGATTTTCCCGGACTTCGTCTTAACGATGGTTTGCTTTTTACTAGTCATAAATTCCTCCCAGAACTCTAATTCTTTAATACTTCAGCGACATTATCAGAGATTTTTATGGCGTTACGGATTGTACGGCAGATTGGCTGCGGTCTTCATCCGACCTGTAATTGAGCATTCCGGCACCGGCGTCTCTTCGCAGCATGACCTCATTATACCATTCCTCTACATACCGTTAAAATTTTTTCCGGGATAAACGCCATATTTAACCAGTGTGTGAGGCCAGTTACGTATTGTATATCATTATGATATAATAACATGTGTATTGCACATGATATTAGTAATATTTCTACGTTTTGATTAGATATTATTGACAATTACTGTGCAATATGATAGTCTGTAGTTGAGGTATGTAACAATGAGATGGGGAATGGTCGTAGATTTATCAAGTTGTGTGCGGTGCTACGCCTGTGTGGCCGCCTGCAGAATTGAGCATTTTCTGCCGATGGGCATGTCCTGGCCGAGACTGGTAGCGCTGGACACCGGCGGTGACAACCCGGCAGTATCAACTTACTCGGTCCGATGCAACCATTGTAAAGAGGCGCCCTGCGTTGAAGTATGCCCTACTGGCGCCACCCAGCAGCGCGACGATGGAATCGTATGGGTCGACCAGGACAAGTGCGTCGGCTGCCGCTACTGCGTCATTGCCTGTCCCTACCAGAACCGCACCTTCCTTTCGAAAGACAAGGACAAAGGCTTTTTCCCGGGGAAGGCGCCGACAAATTTTGAGAAAGCGGGCAAGAAGCTATATACCCATCAGGTCGGGACGACGGAAAAATGCAACTTCTGCGTGGAGAGGATTGACGCCGGACTGGCTAAAGGCCTGCGACCGGGAATCGACCGCGAGGCCACTCCTGCCTGCGTAAACACCTGCCCCGCCCAGGCCCTCACTTTCGGGGACCTGGATGACCCCGATAGCGAAGTATCGCGTTTGATAAGGGAAAGAAAAGGCTCTCAGCTGCATCCGGAATACGGCACCGACCCGTCCATCTACTTTATCGACGGTAAAATAGGACAAGCGGACATATCAAGAGTTGAAAATGAATTGCGGCAAGAGTCTACACCTACAGGAGCGGAGAGATAAATTGGAAATACACGAGTGGATGATTAACTATACCCGCCAGACCGAATGGATTGACCGCAGAGGCATATTCCTCTGGATTGCCTTCTATGCTGGCGGGCTTGGCGGCGGGCTGTACCTGGTATCGCTATACTTCAATAGCTTATGGGGAATGTTCATAAGCTGGCTGATTATCGCCGTCATCAAGGGCGGTGCCCATCTCATTTACCTGGGTAAACCGCTACGTTTCTGGAGAATTATCTTCAGACCGAATACCTCGTGGTTGGCCAGGGGTATCATCTTCGTGTTTATGTTTATTATTTTCACGGCGATACAACTCATATTTTCCTACTGGCTGCCCGGTAACGCTGCTGAAATCATTTTCAAGGTGCTGTCCGGTATAGCGGCTCTGGCCGTGACGGTATATACCGGCTTTGTCCTGAACACCGTCAAGGCTGTGCCTTTCTGGAACTCGACGCTCCTGCCGCTGTTGTTTGTTTTGTGCGGCATCATGGGCGGATTCGGCCTCTCCGTAATCATCGCCTTAAATGGAGGAAACATCGCACTCTCCGCCGCCGAAACGGGGAGTCGGTGGCTGTTAATCATCAATGCGCTGTTAATCGTTATTTATCTCTGGGCAGCCGCCAACCGGGAGAAAACCGGGAGAAAATCGGTAATGGAGCAAATGCGCGGCAACCTTGCTCCGGTCTTCTGGATTGGTATTGTCGCCCTCGGTATTGTCATACCGCTGGCTATCGCCTTTTCCAGCTACATTGCCGGAGAAGTTTCCCCGGCCTTGCTTATCACTGGCGTGGTCTGTGAGGTCATCGGCGGGCTGGCGCTGAGATACTGCGTTCTCAAAGCCGGCGCCTATAAGCCGCTGGTTATCGCAAGTTAGCGGCCAGTGGAATACACGGACTGTTATTACACGAACCATCAAATGGATGAACTTTGATGAGAATTCGGGAAGATAGAAAAAGATGAGCGATAAAAAGATTGTCAAGACGACCTGCAAAAGCTGCCACGGCGGCTGCGGCGTGCTGGTTACAGTCGAGGACGGGGCTATCACGCACATCGAAGGCAACCCGGAAGCTCCGACCCGCGGCACGATGTGCTCCAAAGGGCTATCGAGTATCCAGCATATTAACCACCCCGACCGCCTCCTTTATCCCCTGAAAAGGATGGGGAAAAGGGGCGAGGGAAAATGGCAGAGAATAAGCTGGGACGAGGCGCTGGATACTATCGAAGGAAAGATGAAAGAGTCCATCGCCAGATACGGGCCGTCTTCCATAGCGGTATCCCAGGGCACGGGACGCGGCTATAATGAATATACGCACAGGTTCGCCCGCTCCATCGGTACAGCGAATATTATCACTCCCGGCTATATCTGCCACAGCCCGAGGCTGGGACTATACGGACTGGTCACCGGCTATGGCAGGCTTTATTGCGACTACCACGGCTGGGGCGGTGAGTTCCCCAAGACGCAGATATCATGGGCAAAGCAATTGGAAATCAGCAGCGCCGACGGCGAAATGGCCGTATGGTTTCTTAACAGCCTGAAATACGTGAAAAACTTGATTGTAATTGACCCCAGGGAAACCGCCCTCTCATCGAGGGCGACCCTCTGGCTGCAAATCAGGCCGGGGACGGATGCCGCCCTGGCGCTGGCCATGATTAACGTCATCATCAACGAAGGCCTTTACGATAAAGAATTCGTGGAGAACTGGACCTACGGCTTCGATAAACTCAAAGAGAGAGTCCAGGAATACACTCCGGAGCGCGCCGCCGAGATTACCTGGCTCAAGGCGGATGACATTATAAAAGCGGCCAGGCTCTTTGCCATGGACACGCCGGGCTGTATCCAGGTCGGCAGCTCACTGGAGCGGCAGGCCAACTGCGGCCAGACAGTGAGGTCTATCATCTGCCTGCTCGGCATCACCGGCAATATCGAAAGGCCAGGCAGCATGGTGGCATGGATGCCCCCGGATACCGGCCTGCGCGAGGACTTCTTTACGGAAATCCCGATAACCGACGAGATGCGTAAAGGAATCGTGGGCAGCGGCGAATATAAAATGGGGGCCGCCCGTACCGCCCATTCCGATACAGTCATCAAACAGCTGCTCAATGGAAACTCGGTAGTGAAAGTGTGGTTCAGCGTGGGCGGACAGCAGATACTCCACCTGGCCAATACCAGAGAAGTGATGCAGGCACTATCGAACCTGGAATTTTTAGCACACGCCGACCAGTTCATGGGCCCCATGGCGGAACATGCCGATATCGTCCTGCCGGCAGCCCACTGGCTGGAGATTGACGACATCTATGACATGCACCCCCGCTTTATGATAGAAGCCCATAATAAAACGGTCGACCCGCCCGGAGAAGCCTGGCAGGATAGTAAGATATTCAATGAACTCGGAAAAAGGATGGCCCCCCGGTACTGGTTTGAAAACGTCGAGAAGATGCTGGACTACCAGCTGAGAAAAGCCAACCTGACCTGGAAGGAATTCAGCCAGAAGGTCTTCCTGGCCAAAACGGGCAAAGACCAGATTTACTGTAAATACAGGACCGATTACTGGAGAAAAGGTGGAGGTTTCCCCACACCTACAGGCAAGCTCGAACTCTATTCAACCGTGCTGGAAGACCTGGGTTATGACCCGCTGCCGTACTTCCAGGAGCCTGGCGAAAGCCCTTATTCCACGCCGGAGCTGGCCAAGGAATATCCGCTCGTCCTTTCCACCGGTTACCGCCAGCCCTTTTACTTTCTTTCGCAGTATCGAAACATACCCTGGCTGAGAAGCTTCCAGAAAGACCCGGTAGTTCAAATTCACCCGGAAACGGCAAAGGAACTGGGCATCGAGGATGGCGATTGGGTCTGGATTGAGTCGCCGAGGGGCAGAATCAAGCAGAAAGCCCGGCTATTTCCTGGCATCCACCCGAGGGTGGTTATGGCAACTGCTAACTGTTTTTATCCGGAGGAGCCGGGTCCACTACACGGGCTCCTGAAGTCTAATCCCAACGTGCTTACTTCGAATAACCACTGCGACCCGATGTACGGCTCGCCGGACCTTACTGCATTGTTATGTAAAGTATACCGGGCCGATGATGGAAAATAAATAGAATTGTCATTGCGAGGGAGCGTCAGCGACCGTGGCAATCTCGACCTTCAACTAAGGCTATCTTTGAGATTGCCACGCCTTCCCTTCGGGAATGGCTCGCAATGACAGTTGAAAATGGATTCCCGCTGGAGTTTACCCCGATTTCATCGGGGTGGGAATGACAGTTCAAGCCTCTCCAGGCGCTTTATTCAAACATAATTATGTTACGCAGGGCTTCTCCCCTCTCCACGGCTCCTATCGCATCATTAATCTTTTCGAGCGGATAGTGGGCGGTAATAAGCTCATCCAGCTTGAGAATTCCTGCCTTATAAAGCCCTACCAGTTTGGGGATTTCCAGCTTGATATTCGTAGTGCCCATGAAACCGCCGGTAAGTACCCTCTCGTCCTTGATGAAAGCAAAAGGCGAAAGAGTTATGGTGTCGGTTATTTTCGGCAGTCCTACTATAACGGTCATACCACGCGGCCCCGACATGCCAACACCCTGGATGATGGCGTTAGTATTACCTACAGTTACGAAAACATAGTCGGCACCGACTCCCTCTGTCAGCTTTTTGACCTCCTTGACGGCATCCTTCTTAGCCGAGTTAATGGTATGCGTGGCGCCAAACTTCTTCGCCGCTTTGAGCTTGCTATCCGATATATCTACTGCGATGATGGGATAAGCGCCCGAGATAGCCGCTCCCTGTACGGCATTGAGTCCGACGCCGCCCGTACCGATGATAACACAACTGCTCATTACCGGAACCTTGGCGCGGTTAACTATCGCCCCGAACCCGGTAATGACCCCACAGGCAAGAAGCGAAGCCCTGTCCATCGGCAAATCGTCGGGGATAGGTACCGCCTGAGATTCGGTAACGACAGCATATTCAGCGAAACCGCCGATTTTAACCATCTGCCGGATATATTTCCCCTTTTTAGTGCGGATGCGACTTTCTCTATCCAGGGTGAAAACGGTATTACACAGGCTGGGGAGCCCGGCCCGGCAGTAGCGGCACGTTCCGCAGGAAGCCAGCAGCGATACCACGACATGGTCACCGGGTTTTACTTCAGTGACACCTTTGCCCACCTCTTCAACATAACCGGCACATTCGTGACCGCCTACGAAAGGCACCGTCCCTCCCAGTTCTCCCTTCATATCATGGATATCACTGTGGCAGATGGCCGTTGCCGCCATCTTTACCTTTACCTCGCCCTGCTTTGGCGGGTCAATATCCACCTCCTCAATCACCAGAGGCTTGCCGAATTCATAACAGATTGCTGCTTTCAACTTGTCCTCCTTATATAATTACACTAAATTCATACCAAATTTCTACCATCAGTCTATTTCGCCCGTATTATAATGTCAAATTGGTGGCAATCTCATAATTTTGTTGACAAAGCCAGATACCAGTACTTATGATATGCTTACTGGAATCGGAGAAAACAAATGATAATACTTCCAGAAAGGAGAAGGCTGAAATGGTCAAAGCCAGGATATTGAATATTGTAGCTACGGAATGTCCGCCAGAAAATGATGCGAAATTCAACAAATGGTATAACGAAGTACATATCCCCATGCTTTTCAAATATAAAGGCATGAAGAGAGTAACTCGCTACCAGCGGGCGGGTGAAAATAAGGAACAGGCTAAATATATGGGGATTTATGAGTTCGAAAGCAAGAAAGCACTGGACGATTATCGCGGGAGCCCTGAATTTGCCGCGGCGATAGCTGAGATGCAGGAGACCTGGAAAAGCGGAGGATTCGATATTAAATGGGCGACCGATTATGAGCCGATAAAAACCTGGGAGAGATAATTGCCAGAGATAGAAAAGCTTTAGAATAAAGAGTCTGTTTAGCAACTAAGAACTCAAATGTCATTGCGAGTCCATTCCGCTGCAAGCGGAAGGCGAAGCAATCTCTATCTCAGGCTTAATCTATAGATTGAGATTGGCACATCGCCTTCGGCTCCTCGCAATGACAGAGTGTTCATGAACATCCTCAATAAACGCATTTGTATCATCATATTTGATTGAACTACTATAGAGACAGGGATTAGGCTCAATGATATCGTGCTTATACCGGTATCGGGCGATTGAATATACGAATGGTAACTAGCTGGTGGGATTCCTCGGCGACATTTAAGAGATGTACCTGGGAGAAGGTTTCTTTTGTTCTGTTGAGCCTGTTTGACCTTACCCTGACGATTCTGGCAATGTCCCTCGGCTTGTCTGAGATTAATCCTTTTATCAGGTATATCGTGCATATACCTGTGCTACTTTTGGTAATTAAGCTATTTATTCCTCTATTAATTGCCTGGATTATGCCAGGCAGGCTTCTCCTGCCATCGAGTGCCCTGCTTACCCTTATCGTCGTCTGGGACCTCAAGGAACTGGTTATCTTTTTGTTGTGAGGTCTCTACCGTCCCGCGGCCCGCACCAGTGATTCTTCTTTGTGATACAGGGTACCCATTGTTTCCAGATAAAGCCGGGCAGCGCTAACTCTCAGGTGTTTGAAATTATATTCAGGGTCTGCCTTGAGCTTGCTGTACATGCTGTTCAAGTGGTGCTCCACCGTCTTGATATCAATGAAAAGGGTTTCAGCTATGGCAGAGTTCGTATAGCCTTGCGATAGCAAGCTGAGAATTTCCAGCTCCCGGGTGGTGAGCTGCTTTAAGAAGGGACATTCCGGTTTACCAGCGAACATAAAAGTAGCCAGCGGCGGGTCAAGAATAACCTGCCCCTGGCTCACGGCTAAAATCGTACGGCATAACTGGTCAACTTTATCCAGGGATTGTTTCAGGAAGAGAGCCATACCGCTCTCCCCACTGAGTGCCAGCCGGCGTAGTAATTCAATATCCTGAGAGCTGTAAAATAAGATTAAAATAACTATCCCCATTTTGGGATAGGTATTCCTGATTTTCTCCAGCTCTTCGATAACATTCATATTAAGCTTTTTAACGCTTAGCAATAGAACATCCGGACAGAGTTCGGAAACCGCTCGCATCATCGCGCCTTTTTCACCATTCTCAGAGACCCGCAGTACTTCAATATTGGCCCGTTTCGGCAAGATATAACTGTAAATCTCTCTGTATATTTCCTGTTCTTCTACTATGTATAAGCTTACGGTTTCTGACTTTGCCTGAATCATATTAATACCCTTGCCTTCTTATTTTAATTATCTTTCCGCATCTTTCCGCTTCGACAACTTCCACAGCCCTAAGGTTAGCAACCACTAATGATTGTAAGCCAGATATATAAAGAGATTAATAAAAATTCATAAATATAACATAAAAATATCATTAAAAAATCATTATATTTTGCCATTTGGCAAAATTTTGAGTATCAGCGGCCAGTCCCCGCTACTGATTTTGCCATCTTGCCCCCTAAATTGCATTGGATACTGCCACCCATTTTGTTATAGGGATTACCTTACTTTAAATCTGGGGAATTCCCCTAAATGATTATTAGGAAAATGACATACCAAGATTGGGGATGGTCTGGTGGTCACTGAAAACCATCAGAGGTAGATTTAATGAGTCCATTCCATTAAAAGGGAGGAAGCCTTGATGCGCAGATTATTGGGGAAACTAGGAAAGAACCAGCAGGGCATCACCGGAATCGAAACAGCCATTATTCTCATTGCGTTCGTTATCGTAGCTTCGGTGTTTGCCTATGTCGTTCTTTCAGCGGGACTGTTTTCCACCCAGAAAGCTAAAGAAGCCATACATTCCGGCCTGGAAGAGGCAAAAAGCACCATAGAACTGAAAGGCGACATCATGGGTAGAATGGAGAACGGCATTCTTACCACACTCTATTTTACCGTAGGCACGACATTATCTGGCGATGCAATCGACTTTACCCCGCCCTCATCAGGCAACACCAGTCTCGTTATTATCTCATATAATGACGCTTATCAGATATTCCCCACGGTAAACTGGACCATGACCAAACTGAACACCACTGACCCTGACAACATCCTAGATAAGACCGAGATGTTCATGATTACGGTAGACCTTAGCTGTGTCAGCGCCAATGCCAGTGCCGAGCAGTTGCCCACAGCCTACCATACCTTCCGCGTGGAAGTGAAACCACCCGTAGGGGCTATTCTACCTATCGAGAGGACCATCCCCGCCAGAGTCTCGCAGATTATTAACCTGTATTAATAAAGCCATAAATTGCGAGAAATCCATCATGAAAATACAGAAATTTATAATAGAGCTCTTAAAAAAAATACAAAGTCACGAATGCAAATCCAGCCGATGGCAGGTAGCTGGTGCTTTTATCGCAGGTATGATAATAACGGCAGCGCTGGCACAATTTTTCATCAGTGTTGACGTATCTTTATACCGCGTAATCCACAAGACTATCGTACCAGTTCCATCTGATGTTCCCTATTTTCTGAAGCCTGACGTGTACCCTGACGCTAACCCCGTTTCTCCGGCGGAACGTCATACGAGCGAACTGGTTTACGCATACTCCAGGCAGGAGGCGATTATTTCTGGTTGAACAGTCCAGGCCATCCTGATGAGTCAGTAATATCGGATTAAGGAGGGTAAAAAAGTAATGTGAAGACAAGGTGCAACAATTAGACATATAAAAGCCATGATATGGAAGGGGGTGATGTCTAAAAGAACAACAGCTTTCAACAAAGTCCCGAGGGGAAAAAGTCCTAAATTCGAAAAAAAATAACTAAGGAGAAAAAATGTACAGAAAATTATTCAGACACGAGAAAGGTATTACCGGTCTAGAGACTGCCATCATATTGATTGCATTCGTCGTGGTAGCAGCCGTATTCGCCTACACCGCGTTATCCGCCGGCCTGTTTGCCACCCAGAAAAGCCAGGAGGCAGTCTATTCTGGTCTTAAGGAAGCCCAGAGCACCCTGGAGCTCAGGGGCGGCGTTATCGCTACCGCCAATAATACCGGTGATGATGGCACCATCAAACAGATATCCTTCACCGTAGCCAACGTGCTCGGCGGCGAACCGATTGACTTCACCCCGCCTACCGCGGACAACAACACCGGAATAGCTGATGCTGACAGCACCAATAAGGTGGTCATCAACTATATTGATAAGGAACAAAACGTTAAGAACCTATTCTGGGAAGTTACCCCGCTGGGGAACGATAATGGTAACTACCTGCTAGAGCAAAACGAGAAGTTCCAGATAACCGTTGGTAATACAAGCTCCACCGCTAATAATGGCGGCAACCTTATTAACGCACTCGATACCCCTCTAGGCGCCAATACGATCTTCACCCTGGAGGTGGTAGGACCGGTAGGCGCAGTACTGCAGGTTGAACGCACCACACCCGCCACCATTAGCACTATCATGAACCTGCGCTAGTTAGTCCTAGTCTCGTTAGTTTCAAGTCTGGGAGAGGGGTGGGGGTCTTAAGCCCCCACCCCGAACCGTGGTATCAGTGGGTGCTACCCGCTTCCTGAAGCTGTGGGAGATGCGGATGACAGCCGCAAGCATCCGCTCCGAGAGAAAAATGGAGGTCTGTTGTGGACAAGGCCATAACTACAGCTCTACTCATTATAGCGGGGGTTGTATGTATGATATTTGTCTTTAACAGTGTTTATCCGATGATAAACCGCTCCAGCCAGGCCATGGTCAGCATGGCCGAACAGCTTGATGAGCGGATGAAGAGTCGGATTAATATTGTTCATGCGGCAAATTCAGAAAACCGCACGTCCGTTTACCTGTGGATAAAGAACGTGGGCACCCAGCGCATCGTGACTATTGATGAGAGTGACCTGTTTTTCGGTAAGGAGACTGATTTTGAACGCATCCCCTACGTGGCTGATGCCGGAGAAAATTATCCACGCTGGTCATATATATTAGAGAACGACACCGAGTGGGGGACCAGCGCTACTATAAAAGTAACTATTACCTATAGCGATAACCTGAGCACCGGAACCTATTTCGCTAAGTTCATTATACCGAACGGGATATATGACGAATACTATTTTAGCATGTAATGGAGTAAGGAATGGAGACAGTTATTGTCTCAATAATTTGCATAGCCCTGGTGGTATTTGGTGGCATGACGATGTCTAAAGGCTTCATGACGTCAGTTGATGCCAGCACCTCAGGACTTGGTGAGATAGGACATAGAGATGAAATAATCATGCGAACCGAGCTAAAGCCAATAAGCACCAATGTGTCACTGGGATATAGCCCGAACCCGGTGGATATAATACTGGAAAATATCGGCCAGACCAAGATGGCCGACTTCGAAAAGTGGGATGTCATCGTCCAGTACGATGACGATTCCGACAATCATCACGCCGAATGGCTACCCTATGCCGAAGGTGCCGCCGGAGCCAACGAATGGGAGGTTGTCTGGATTCGATTGAATGGGCAATCCGAGATATTCGAGCCGAATGTCTTGAACCCCGGGGAGCAAATAATGATAAGGGCCTGGCTTGACCCGCCAGTCAAAGCCGGTACCACCAATATGGTAGTAATATCAACACCCAGTGGTATTACAGTCTCAACCTACTTTTCACCGTAAGAGACATCTAACGAGCAACCAATGGGTGTTTTGAGTTATAAACGGGAGGCATCAGTGAAGATGTCAGGAAGTACTAAGGAGCTATTGATATGGCGGCACTTGTCGTCTCTATCATATGCATAGCCATGATAGTAGTCGGAGGTATGACATTGTCCCAGGGTATACTCACCTCGGCAGACACCGCTGCTACCAGCGTGCAGGAGATAAGTGTGCGAGAGGGTGAAATGATGAGGACCGACATAGATACCGCACGTGCTGCCTACCTTGCCTGGTCAGACCTGCTTCGGGTGACGTTAAAAAACACCGGTCAGACCAAGATGGCCAGCTATGATAAATGGGACGTTATTGCCAATTATTTCGATAGCACCGGTAACTACACCTCAAGGTGGCTCCCTCATACCGACTCAACGCCGGTAGACAACGAATGGCAAAATGCGAGAATAGGCCTGAATGGTCCTACCGAGTTCTTTGAACCCGGAATATTAAATCCCGAGGAGGAAATGGTCATCCTGGCCCACCTCAATCCACCCCCGGGGAATGCCACTAATGGCAATATAACTGTCGCCACGCCTAACGGTATTCACAGCTCGATTTCATTTTCCAATTTAGGCTACGCCCGGCTTACTCCCCAATCGGAGAACATAACCATCGCCGGCGTCAAGTATTACGAGCTGGTAGAAGCAGCCCCGGCTGACGGCGCCGTTATGACCTCCAGAACGGAGTTCACCCGGAATGAGGGCGGGAGAAAAATCCTCTACAACGTAAACGAGCCTACCCGAGCAGCGAAGCATATCTACCCGCTCATCGGTATCAGTGAAATCCCGTCGGCAACATGGACGGTATACTACCGATGCTATACATGGGGAGGGGGCCAATTCCCGCGTAAGGATAATGACGCTCATTTTAATATCGATATCCTGGTGCGAAAAGCGGACGGCACATTAAGGACGACTATCGCTACCGCTGTTGCTTCAGCTTTTGTTAATAAGAGCGATGAGGGCGTCTGGATAACGATAAGCGGCAATTACGATTTCCCCGGCTATACGGTGGTCGATGAAAACGACTACCTCGAGATTGACTACTATGGTCAAACCACACTTGGCCCCAACGGCAATTGGGGATACATGCAGCTAAGCATGGATGACAATACTCTGCCCGTATCCGAGCAGACAAAAATTGAAGACTAAAAAGAGAAAAGAAATGCTGGAAAAATTAAAACAACTATTATTCAGGCAGGACGTAAAAGGCAAGAAGGGGAGCAAAAGCACGTTGAGCTTCGACATGTTCTACCAGTTATCATACATGTCCACTATCGCTGCGGCCGGCGTGCCGCGTGACCAGATTTTCGAACATTCTGCCGAGCTCCAGTGTTCCTCCGCCGAATATTTTAAAAGAGTTGAGCTGACCCGTAAACGGTTGAAATACGATTACGCTCGGGCCTGTCGTGCCGTGGGAGAACCTTTAAAAGAAGAAGATGTAAAAGGTCTCCTCCTGCGTTTGTCCAGTTCTCTCATATCCGGCGAACCGGAGGCCGATTTTCTAACAAGAGAAGCCCATGCCCGGGCCGAGGATTATGAAAATGCGTACGGAAGAAGTCTGGAATCCCTGAAAATGTGGACGGATGCCTACGTTTCACTTATCCTTTCCGCCATACTGGTGGTTGTCATTGGAATAGTATCCACCATGATATGGAAAATTGAGAGCATTCTCATCGTCGCCATGGCCTTCGTTGCTGTTGCCACCACTGCCGTCGGAGTCTGGCTGATATGGCTGGTATCACCAAAAGAGTCCACCGTTTTACGCTGGCCGGGTTCCAAGGAACAGAAACTCGCCACCAAGCTGTTCAAACCGGCCATAGCCATCTCGGTAATTATTGGCGCCTTCTTTTTACTGACCGGCAAGAACCTGGGGCTGGGTCTGATTATTATCTCCGCCCTGGTTTTTCCCGTTGGTTTCATTATGACATCGGATGATAGGAAAATAGCCAAGAGAGATGATGAGATAGGGACATTCCTGCGTTCACTGGGTGGTGTTTGCACAGCATTAGGGACAACGGTGAACTCGGCCCTGAGTCGTATCGATATCAACGCTATCAATGTCCTGAGGAACGCGGTAAAAAACCTGCATACCAGACTTACGGCCGGGATAAAATCAAGGCTGTGCTGGAAGAAATTTATCGACGAGACCGGAAGCGAACTGGCTAACCGCAGCGTAGGCATGTTCTACGATGCTATCGAAGTGGGTGGCTCAGCCGGTCAAGCCGGTCAACATGCGGCCATGTTTGCCAACAGGGTGGCACTGCTCAGGGCCCGCCGAAGAACCGTAGCCGGCCCCTTTCGCTGGCTTTGTATAACCATGCATGGTGCTATCATTCTGATACTTATTTTTATTACCGAGGTTATCGTTTCCTTCGGCAACATGGTGGCAAAAGCCCAGGAATCAATGCCGTCAACATCCGGAGGTGCTTCTCTGAGTTCCTTCTCAAGTTTTAACCTCTCAGGGCTGGAACTCATGCACCACCTGGTAATGCCGCTGGTACTTATATTCACTGTAGCCAACGCTATCGTCCCGTCCCTGGCTGAGGGAGGTAGTAAATATAAAATTTTAAGTAACTTGGGAATAACGTCGGCTATTTCCGGCGCCGGCCTTATCATCCTGCCGCTATTAGCCAATGCGTTATTTGCATCCGTTTCTCAAATGTAAGGAGGAAATATGGACACAGAAAACAACATAGACGATGTTGAAGCCGAATTTCAGGAAATAAGAGATGAACTGAAAGAAATACTGTTTGATATTCGCTGCTATTTAATGGAAGCACTGACACCAATCCCGAACGACCTGGAAAAGGAAAAACTCCACGAAGAACTTAAATCAGAAAGGAGGTAAAACGGCATGGCAGTTGAAAAGAAACTTGAGACTTTACAAAAAGAAATCAAGTTGTTAAAGGGCGAAGTGAAGAACTCACTTGCCAGCGTCCGAGATTACCTGCTTAATATGGAATTACCATCTTCCGAATTCTCGAATATACTGGCAGACCTCAATGCCGATGGTGGTACTCAAAAAATGGTATTAGATGGCAACCTCGCCAATACCAAGGGCACCGAACACGAAAAGCCGGAAACTGAAGAAGAGACACAGAATGAATTAGATGAGGAATCTACAGATGAATTAGAGCAGCCTGCCGAGGATGAAGACCTGCTTAACATGGAAGAACCCCCCGAGGAAGAACCCGAAAAGCTCCCGGATGAAAACTTGATGAATGAGGATGAAAGCCTTAAACCTGAAGATGAACTACCCCCTCAGGACGAGGCCGGTGAAAATGAGGAATTCGATACATCCGATGAACAGGATGAAGCCCTTACCCCTGAATCGGAGCTACCTATAGAGGAGGAACAGCCCATGGAATATGACCGGACCACCACCGAAGAAAGCCAGGCAATACCGAAAGTCAACATGCTGGCGAACCTCATTAACTGGGTTGCCAGAGCCAGGAAAGAAATAGGTTACGAACAAATACCCGTCTTTCTGGAGGTCTATGGCATCAGCGGCCACCTATCGGCCGACCTGAAAGATATTATCATACACCTCGCTGAAATATCGAGAGAGCAGCCTGAAATGGCCAGCAATGCCGAAATATGGAGCCAGTCTATGCTAGCTCTACATGGCATCCTTACAGGTGGCGATGCCCCGCTTCATCCTATAATAACGTCTTGGACTGATTCCGTTAATGAGACACCAACAATCGAGGAAGAGATAATTGAGGTGGACAAGTCAAAAGAAAAGCCGATAAAGCTAAAGCTGGTATTTCCGAATGGTGACGGCAAGAACAAGGAGTTCTGTATCGACCTTACACCAGAGGAGGACAATAACGGCTCTTCATCGGCACATGGTAAAAAGTAATCCTCCGATAAGAGAGGTGATTAACGATGGCAAAAACGCAAAAAAAGAAAGAGTTAATAGTTACCGGCGTATCGGAAGTGGACGATAAACTCGGTGGTGGTATTCCACCTGGTTCTCTGTGTCTCATCGAAGGTCATTCCGATGCCGGTAAAAGCGTATTATGCCAGCACCTAACCAATGGTACCCTGATTACCGGCGAAATTTCTGTAGCTTACTATACCACGGAAAATAACGTAAGAAGTCTGGTAAGTCAGATGGAATCGCTGGCGATGAACGTGCTGGACCATTTCCTAGCCGACCGTTTACGGATTTACCCATTGACCTTTCGCAGTGGCATGCAGGGTGGTCAGAAACCTTTTTATGTGCTGACACACCACTTTGCCGCCCTGCCCCAGGAATTTAAATTGATAATCGTGGACTCCATTACCCTGCTTATCGCGCACAGCAACCCGGTATCCATCATCGATTTCTTTTCCAGATGTAAGGGCTTATGCGACCAGGGTAAAACGATAATCGTGGTAGCACATTCTTATGCATTTGAAGAGGACATCCTCTCCCGAACCCGCTCACTGTGCGACGCGCGCTTCAGGCTCCGTCTGGAGCAGGTCGGCGATAGTATGATAAAGCTCATGGAGGTACTCAAGGTACGCGGTGCCGAGCGTCCGACCGGAGATGTAGTCAGCTTCGATATTGAACCCAAGCTCGGTATGAGGATTATTCCGCTTGCCAAGGCCAGAGTCTAGGAGATGAAATGCTTCACCTTCCTTTCGAAATAAAAGCCTGCCCCCAGGATTGCGGGAGGGAATGCGGGACTAACCTGGAGAAATGCCCGATATTCCCGAAGCTGCCCGCTGACTTTCAGGAGGTATGCAAAGAAAACCCGCATCTCCTCCAGTACCTGCATATGCTGCCGTTAGATAAGATTAGCATCCCAACTTATTATGACAAGGTAACACGAAAGCTGAAGGGAACAAAGAACCCTAATCTTATCTATAGGGTAAGCGAAGGAGTGTTTATTCATGTGCTGGCCAACCCGGAAGACGTCAGGGACTACTACATTGCCGTAGAACCAAGTATCATCGATGCCCAGAACAGTACCCTTGATGAGATAGAGGCACACCTTGCCGACTACGTAGAAGAACTCGAGGGTGTAGCCGAATCCTCAAAACGACTTGAAATCATCATGGAAATCATCGAAAGGATTGTCTCTGTTGATGGCCATAAAAGCCACCAGCCACCCCAGGATAAAAACAGTGGAGATGGTAGTGGTGATAAAAAAGAGAAAAAGCCCAAAGAAACCAGTAAAGGGAAGATACATATTACTTCCTTCCAGTACACCAGCCTCCGCTATTTACTGCGGCGTAAACTGGAAGGCATGGGGGTTCTGGACCCTATGATACTGGACCCGAACATCGAAGACATATCATGTTCCGGAGTCGGTAATATCTTCGTAGAGCACAAGATTTTCGGCAGCCTCCGGGCCAGCATCGGGTTCGATAACAACGAAGTGCTGGACAAGTTCGTCATCGAGCTGGCCGAAGGCATCAAGCACCCGGTAACTTTCCGCGAACCGGTCGTCGACGCTACCCTGCCGGATGGCTCCCGTATCAATATCGTCTACGGGACTGACGTATCTAAAAGAGGCAGTAACTTCTCCATCAGAAAATTCAGCGATACGCCTTTAAGCATACTGGAGCTTATCCAATTTGGCGCGCTTAACTACGATATGGCCGCTTATCTTTCCATTATTATTCAAGAAGGTATGAATGTCTGGGTATCCGGGGAAACGGCTTCCGGCAAAACCACCCTGATGAATGCGCTCACCACCTTTGTTCCGCCTGAAGCCAAGATAGTAAGTATTGAAGATACCCCGGAAGTCCAGGTGCCACACCACAACTGGATTCGTGGGGTTACCCGTGGTTCCGGTAAGTCGGGCGAAGCCTCTGAGGTATCCATGTTCGACCTGCTCAAGGCTGCCCTTCGACAGAGACCCAACCTCATCATCGTCGGTGAAATCCGTGGTGCCGAAGGAGCCATCGCCTTTCAGGCAATGCAAACCGGCCATGCCACCATGAGCACCTTCCACGCGGCATCTGTATCCAAGCTTATCCAGCGTGTTACCGGTAACCCCATCAACGTGCCCAAAACATATGTTGACAACCTGAACGTTGTCGTCATCTGCCAGCAGGTGCGTCTGGCTAAAGGCGGGCTGGGAAGGCGCCTGACCAGCGTTAATGAAATAGTCAGCTATGATTCAATTGGAGACTCTTTCTCATTCATTGAGGTATTCAACTGGAATCCGCTGGACGATACTTTTCAGTTCCGGGGTTTCCAGAACTCCTACCTGCTGGAGAATAAGATTGCGCCAAGGCGCGGCTTCCCGGAAGAAAAAAGAAGACAGATATATAAAATATTAAAGCAAAGGTCGGATGTATTGAAGCGTATTGCCGACCAGGGAAAAACCAATTTTTATGATGTCTATGCCATATTATCCAAGGCATACCGTGAGGGTTATTTCCGGTAAAGTTATCAGAGAATAGACAGATGGTGCTCACGGGCGCTTGCTGCAAAGGAGGCCTCGAATGCGTTTTATGGGGTTAAAAATAGGCAAATCAACCGAAAAGAATGAAAATGGTAACGCCGGAGCGAAAGGTTCCACGGCCACTCATGCAACCGAGTTAGAAGAACATCTTAATGGTAGAACCGATAACCTGAAGCAAACGGCAAAGCAATTGAAGAAACTCTCTGATAAAGTGAGCAGCTCAAAGGAAAATGAAGGCATTTCCCCTAAACCCCATGGACCTATAGCTGTGCTGGAGGTCAGGACGGAAGACATAGTATCGGGTGCCGACATTATTAGAAAATCGGAAATCGGTGACCCTCCTGAGGAAGAGGGTGAAAAGGTGAAACTGGTTGAAGTAAGCGCCAAAGCCGCCATATTACCGAAAGGCGAAGCTGCTAACCCCCCAAAAAACCAGGCTGTTACCCCACCGAAAACCGAAGCCACCACACCACCAAAAGAAGAGAAAAAACCACCACCGGAAGAGGGCGGTGATTCCCTGAATAAACTCTTCAGTAATGATGAGGAAGAGGAAAATCCGCTAGCCAATCTAATTCGCTCACTGCCGGATGTGACGACCGAGGAACTAATCGATGATTTGAATGAAATAAAGTCAATAATAAAAGATTGGCAGAAGAAATAAGCAGGAGATATCGAACACACTGGAGACATAAGACGATGAGACTGGGGGAATACCCCGATAAAATAGGGGGTTATCATGGTTGCCTGCCATGGTACAGCAGTAGTAGCCTAAAATTGCGGGGCAACTGGATAGAATTGCCCATACTGCGTGCTGCGATTAAAAGTAGCTATGGCGCAAGAAGCGACCGGACCCTGAAACTCATGGAGGGCCAAAGATGAGTTATAAACGTAATAAAAAAGGTCTATGGGCAAGTAAACACCTGCGCTATATCATAGCCATCATGGTACTTTGTTCCATTGTTTACTATTTGCCCGTTATCGGCGGCTTTTTCGGCTGGACAGGTCTTCAGGACTCCCTGAATAGCCTTCATAATTTATATGGCATCGACTTCCTGGGCCTGATATTCTTCGCCCCTGTGGTCTATACCGCTTATGTCCTCGGGGTCATACCGGCGGTACTATCGGCACTTATCGCCATGCTAATCCTGTTACCCCATGCCATATTGATAGACAACTACCCTAACGCCCTGTTTAAACCCACGGCGTTCGTCATCATCCTCAGCGCAGTGGGGGCTGTCGTTGCCATGCTCCAGAAGAGCGAGCAAGAACATCGCCAGAGGATGAAAGAGATGAAATGCCTCTATGACATCGGCAGAGCCACAGGAGATAGTAACTCCATAGATGAGTTCCTGGGCAAGGTAGTAACCCTGATTCCACAGTCAATGCAGTACCCCGAAGAAACCAAGGTCAGAATCACCTTTCATGACCAGGTATTTAAGAGCCCCAATTTCCAAAAATCTCACAGCAAAGTAGCCGAGAACCTGGTGGTCAACGGCGAGACTATAGGCATTGTGGAAATATATTCTTCCCGCGATAATCCCTATTTAAAGAAGAAAAACCACCTGACCAAGACCCTCACTGAGAGAATCGGCAGCGCCATCCGCCAGGTAGAACTGGAGCAATCGCTCCGCGGCTACTACGAACAACTGGAAAAGGAAGTGGATATCAGGACAAAAGACCTGGAGCAGGTCCAGGAAAAGCTTATTCGTTCCGAGCGATTGGCGGCCGTCGGCGAACTGGCCTCGGGCGTGGGGCATGAACTGCGTAACCCCTTGAACGTGATAAGGAACTGCGCCTACCTGCTTAATATGGCTCTAACCGATAAAGGTGACGAAGAGGCAGCGAACACCCTGAAAGTCCTGGATAAGCAGATTGATATCGCCAATAAAATCGTGACCGACCTGCTGGACTTTACCCGCATCAGGCCGCCGTCACAAGTCAGGGTCGACTTAAAGAATTTAATTAACGAAAGCCTGTCATGGACAACCGTACCAGCAGGTGTCACCGTCCATGTTAACGTAAACGGCCACTCCCAGCAGGTCAGGACTGACCCCGAACAGATAGGACGCGTCTTTGCCAATATCATTTCTAATGCCATACAGGCCATGAACAGTAAGAACGGAGAACTCAATATAGGCACCGGCGCTGATGATAACTTTGTTCGGATAGATTTCCAGGACAACGGCTGCGGAATACCCGAAGAGAACATGACGAAAATATTCGAACCGCTGTTTACCACCAAGCCAAAGGGCATCGGCCTCGGCCTGGCAATTTCGAAGAGACTTGTCGAGCAAAACGGCGGCAAAATCGAAGTTGTCAGCCAGGTCGGTCAAGGCACAACCTTCACCGTAAAACTACCCCTAGAACAAAGGAGATAAACCCGACATGAATGATAAACTGACAGTTCTCGTGGTTGATGATAATGAGGATTTACTCGAGACATTTGCCATGATTCTGAAGCGGCGCGGTTTCAGTGTGCAAACAGCGGATAATGGGGTATCCGCCGTCGACAGGTTTAAAGAACAGAACTTCGACGTTACTTTAATGGACATCGTTATGCCCGAGATGAACGGCGTGGAAGCCTTTAAAAAAATAAAGGAGATACAGCCTGGAGCATCCATAATTCTCATGACAGCCTATTCCGAGGAAGAGCTGATTCAGACCGCTAAAGACGAGGGCGCAAGCCAGATAATCCATAAGCCCATAAGAATTGACCAGTTGATTGAACTGATTAATGAAGCGGCTGCCAGCCAGCCGATTCTCGTCGTTGATGACGACGCCGATATTTGCGAAACCCTGACAAAGGTGCTGGAACTTCAGGGATACGAGGTGCTGACAGCAGGGAGCGGCGAAGAAGCCGTAATTATTTCTCAGGAAAAAGCCTGCCAGATGGCTTTTATTGACGTCAAGCTGCCTAATATAGACGGCCTGGAGACCCTTCTCAGGCTGAAAGAAATCAATCCCGATATACTCACCATTATGATGACCGGTTTCCGCAACGAAGTTAAAGAAGCCCTGGATAAGGCTCAGGCAGCTTCGGCGATAACCTGTCTTTATAAACCGTTCGACCCTACCCAAGCTGCTGACATCGTAAAAAAAATAGGTAAGAAGTCACATCAAACCAGGAGAGCAGATGAAGGCTAAAGACAGCATTCTGGTCGTCGATGATGACCTTGATTTTCTGGGAATCATCAAACGTATCCTGGAAAGTAAAGGCTATGAGGTGGCGACAGTCCCTTCAGCCGGCGAGACTATATCCCGGCTGAAAGAGCGTTTCTACAACGTCGCTATCCTCGATATCTGCCTGCCTGATGCCGACGGCAAGGAACTCCTCTCCCATATTATCGAGATACATCCAGAGATAATCGCGATAATGCTCACCGGCCATTCTTCGGTGCTGAATGCCGTACAGTCATTGAATCGCGGTGCCTTTGCTTACCTTGAGAAGCCGCTGAACCCGGATAACCTTCTTTCGGTCATCAAGCGCGGCCTGGAGAAGCAACGTCTCGTTCTGGAAAACCGTTTGCTCGTGGAGGAACTGGAACGGCATAATCGTATCACCAATACGTTACTCGCCGTATCACAGGCGGTGTCACAATCTCTTGACCTGCCAAAAATTATCGATTCAGGACTGGAGAAAGTTGCCCAGTGTACTGGTATGGAAGCAAGTTTCGTTTACCTTTGCGAAAACGACCGGCTGAAGCTGAAAGGTCACCACGGGTTATCGCCAAGAATGGCCATAGACATGCCCGAAGAAATCAATATGTCCAGCGCTATCATCGACCGCATCTTCGAACAGTCCGGACCGGTTGTGATAGAAGACCTGACAAAATACACCGAAAAAGACCTCGGCTTCCTGAGCAACGGAGGCTACCGCTCGTTTGCCGGGGTCCCCCTGACTATTCTGGGTGAAATTATCGGCGTCATGGGGGTGGCTACCGATTTTCCCGGCTGCTTCAGCCATAATAATATCGAATTGCTTATCGGAATCGGCCGCGAGATAGCCATCGCGGTAAGAAATGCCCAGTTATACGAAGAGGCATCCAGCGCCAAGGCACTCAGGGAGCTCGATACTATGCGCACCGAGTTCCTGGCCAATGTATCCCACGAACTGCGTACCCCTCTGGCCGTGATAAAGGGGTCCGCTAACAGTCTCCTGCAACCGGACGTGATTTTCGATGAGCAGACACGGCGGGACTTCCTGGTATCTATAGACAAAGATGCCGATACGCTGACTCGCCTGGTGGATGACCTGCTCATAATGTCACGCCTCGAAGCCGATGCCCTGGAGGTCAGGAAAAAGCCGCATAAAATTATTGATGTGATTTCTTCAATAAAAGACAGACTGGATAACCTTACCGCCAAACACCGCCTTCACATCAACGTTCCGGATGACATACCGCCGGCTGAAATTGATGATGTACGCATCGGCGAAGTGCTCACCAATCTCGTAGAGAATGCAGTAAAGTTCTCGGACGACAACACGAATATCTATATAAAAGCGTATACCAGTAATAAAGAAGTTATCGTAAGCGTGGCCGATGAAGGCGTCGGCATTCCTCCGGAACTGCACCAGAGAATATTCGAACGGTTCTTCCAGGGAGATGGTCGCAGGGCCGGACGGAGAAAGGGAACCGGACTGGGGCTGGCTATTTGCCAGGGCATTATCGATGCGCACGGGGGTAAAATCTGGGTGGAAAGCCAGCCGGGCAAAGGCGCTAATTTCAGCTTCAGTCTGCCGGTAAACTAAAGGGGAGATACAGCTATGGACAAAAAACGTATTCTTATCGTAGACGATGACCCGGCGATACTGAGGTTACTCAGCACGAACCTCAAAGCACGTAATTATGAAGTCACCACCGCCACCAACGGAGAGGAATCTCTGGAAGCGGTGCAGAGAGATTTCGTCGACCTTATCATACTGGACCTCATGATGCCCAAAGTAGACGGCGTGGAAGTGTGCCGCCGCATACGGGAATGGTCCGACGTGCCTATCATCATACTCAGCGCCCGCGGCGACGAGAATGACAAGGTCAAGTGTCTTGAGCTGGGGGCTGACGACTACTTAACCAAGCCTTTCGGCATCGCGGAGCTTATGGCGAGAATCAAGACAGCCTTCCGCCACCGCGGCGACCCCACCGTAGCCCCGGCCCAGTCCACCTTCGTATGCGACGGCCTGGAGATTAACTTCGCCAAGAGGCGTGTCACGGTAAACGGCAAGGAAATAACGCTCACCCCTACCGAGTTCGCCTTGCTGCAGCACCTGGCGGTAAATTCAGATAAAGTCCTTACCCACAACATGCTCCTGCAAAGCGTCTGGGGCAGCGAATACTCTTCGGAAAAGGAATACCTGCGGGTCTTCGTCGGGCGACTGCGCCGGAAACTGGAGCCGGACCCCAAGAACCCCAAGTATATCCAGACCATCCCCGGCGTGGGCTACCACATAGCTACGACGGCATAGAAATTCTTCTAAAAATAGACGAACAATTGAATGCTAACAGATATAACTAGAACTTCGGACTCAATCCTGCTTGTTTGCATAATTCATTTGCCGTAATTCTATTAAATATGCGGTGCCTTTTTATCGGCAACGTCCTCTTACCGTCCGTGTAAATGGAATGTTTCTTTCCTTCTCTCAGCAGGGAGAACCCATTCTCCTCTAAATATTTCAATAAGTCTCTACGCTTAACAGACAAGCTATGCCTCTATGAGCACCTGTTCCAATAAATCTCCGCCAAGAGGAATTTCACGTCGCTGCTGTTTATATGCCAATATCATTTCCCTCAGGGCATCCCTGAGCATTTCCCTGCATTCTTCTATATTTTTACCTTCAGTTACTACTTCGGGCCATTCAACCAGCTGTCCCATGTATCCGGAGCTTATTTTGGTATACTTCGCCGTATAGCTTTTCACCATACCAGGTTTTACCTCCAATGCTTAAGAACGATAATATACTCACTACCCTGAGTTATTTTTACTTGTATTATATCACACCCCCAACAGCTTTATTGATTAAGTCACTATTTCAGGAGTAAAATCAAGTAAACAATTTCCTATTTATAAGGAGAGTTATGCCCGAAAGAAAATACGCCAAGTATATCATCACGGAGAACAAGGTACCTCTGCCACCACCACCTCCCCAGGCCCTGAAAAGAATGGAAGAGCAAAGAAAAGCCGGTAACTACATGGAAAGTACCCACATGTTTTCGCTAAACGATGCTATAGCCAAGGGAGCTTTCTATGTGGATTGCGTCTGGATGTGGGAGCAGAAGGGAACCGGAGGCTTATACACCGAGATAGCTCACGCCCATGACTGGGATGAAGTCTGGATATTCGCGGGAACCGATAAAAATAATCCCCGGGAGCTTGGAGCCGTACTCGATTTCTACCTGGGAGACGAACAATACCTGGTTGATAAGAGCTGTATCGTCTATATACCCGCTGGACTGTCCCATGGTCCCTGTGGTATGAAGAGACTGGATAGGCCCGTCCTTTTTATTACCATGGGTAACGGGACCTCATATACCAGGACAGCCAGAAACGAGTAATCAGTAAAACAACGGGAAACCATTTTTTAAAGGAGAAAAATGCCTGAGAAGAAGTACGCTAAATATATCATTACGGAATATCCCAAGCCACAACAGCCGCCGCCCGCCGAGTTCATAAAAAGAATAGAGGAGCAGAGGAAAGCAGGTAACTACTGGGATGACACTTCGCTCTTCGGCCTGAACGACAAGGTGGCCAAGGGGGCCTTCTATGTAGATTGCCACTGGATGTGGAAAAAGTATGGTACCGGGGCTATTCAGACGGAGATAGCCCACACCCATGATTTCGATGAAGTCCTGGGGTTTATCGGGAGCAATCGGGGAAATCCGCGTAAACTGAACAGTGAAATCGAGTTATGGCTGGAAGACGAACAATACATCATCGATTACAGCTGCCTGATATTTGTCCCCAAGGGTATGAAACACTTACCACTGATATTCCGCAGGATTGATAGCCCGATATTCTTTTTCACCGCGGGAAACGGAACCTCTTATACAAGAGCATCCGGAAACGAATAATAAAAGCTACTTTTTTACTAATAGTCAATATGGAGGTCTTAATATGGCAGCCAAAACAAAATACGGAAAGCGTATATTGACCAAAAAGCTTATTCGAGAAATAGCACACTACACCGGAAAATCAATCGTGGCGCATGATGGCGAGCTGGATACGGACTGCAGCATGGGTTACCACTGCATCTCCAAGCCAATGTCTTTTGACCATCCTCATTCGCATGATTTCCCTGAGATGCTCTGCTTTATCGGAGGCAATCCGCTGGATATAACCGACTTCGGGGCGGAAATCGAGTTCACTCTGGGCGGCGAAAAACACATGATTAATACGCTTGCCGTCGTCTCCATCCCCGCGGGTGTGACGCATTGCCCCATCAAGATTAAAAAGGTGACCAAACCTATCATATTCCTGGAAGTCTCGCTTACCCGCATCTGGAAGCCATCGGGACCACCGCCCCCGAAAAAGAAAGCGGTCAAAAAACCTGCCGGAGCGTCTAAAAAGTCCATAAGACAACCCAAAAAATAATTTAGCAGCTGCTTTCAAATAAATTGGAAAAATAGACCTTAACCATTAACAGATTAACCGAAAATATAACAACCCCATCGAATAAAGACTTTGCTTTTATCTATGTCGTTATGTAAACTATCTTGACTATCTTGACGCTCTTAACCCTTGTTTCAATTGACTCCCCTACCTCCACCCCATCATTAATAAGATATTTATCTTCTCATTATTGCCGTTTATGCCCTGTTTATTGTCGCGATGTTAGCCTTATACCAGAAAATAAAACAATCACTTAAAGGAGACTAACATGATAGCAAAAACAAAAATCCTTACCGTCACTCGCGACTCGGTATTAGTGAGTCTACTCCAGAAAGAGCTCAACGACGGTAAATATGAAATAGTCAATACCCAGCGTACCGGTATCCATCTTAAAGACATGCTCGATACCGAGCAGCCGGAGTTCATTATTTTAGACATCGTCATACCAACGCTTGACGGTATCGGGATATGTCTGCAGCTCCGACAATGGACCCAGGTTCCCATTATGATGCTCAGCACCTGGGACACCGGCGATGGTACGGTCAGGGGTCTTAATCTGGGTGCCGATAACTACCTTACCGAACCTTTCGGGATGGACACACTAAAAAAACGGATAGAGGATACCCTGAAACGCAATACTGCTACTATCGACCCGCTTTCCAATATTCGCACAGGCAAAAACTGAAATAATAGCCGTTAATATTAAGCTGTTCCCCAGCTGGATAACCTCCCAATAGATAGAGGGCTTAGCCAATGAACCGCTAAGCCCTCCCTTATTTATTACACTGGTATCCCACCAAAGCGTAACCTCTAGTACTTTCTCGTAAAACATTTATTTATTGTTTACAGCTTTATCCCAGCTTTTTATATTTTATTACTTGCTTCAGCTATAAGCTTAGACCGTGAGAGAAGACCCGGAACATAAGATTTACGGTAGCTTCAATCTCTCAAGATAAAAAAGTCCGAAGAAATGAAAAGAAAACTGCTTTTCCCCTTGATTGCAGCTTTGTTACTGGCTCCCTGGCCGGTAGCCTACGCTTATGACAATGCTCTGGCCGTTAATATTCCCACGACTATTGAAGTCGCTGACCCATCAATGGCGCCACAGCTCAATGGATTTGGTAATGCCATAGGTAACGTAACTCCCGGCGACCTCTTCAATATTGACACTTCCAATATGACTACTGATACGCTATTTACTCTGTCCATAACCAATACCGATGAGCTTGTACACAGCTATCGCTATATGACACTCAATATCGGCATCTATGTACAGGCCGACATTAATCGGTGGGAAAAAGTAAACACGGGCTCCGGTGAGATACCCCCGGAGACTTATATAACGATGCAGAACGGTACCGCGAGCTTCTCACTGCCGGGATGTGCCAAATATAAAATCACCATCGATAAAGGCTGTTTCTATTGCTATGGAGCGAAGTCAAATAACCGTGTCCCGGTACCGGAATTTTATCTCACTACAAGCTAATTTAGTGCTAACGGCTCTGCTACGACCGGCATGTCGAGATGATGCAGTTTCTCAGGAGCCTGTAAATAAAAGAATAAAACGCCGCTGGAGGTAAAAATATGATAATACTCTGGATTAGAAAGAAAAGAAATGAAGAGCAAAATAGCCCTGACAGAAAGGAAAAACAGCCTTTCCAGGAACACGATGATATTATGAAAAAATTTCGGCTCGCCCACCCGGATGCAAACATCGTTGCCTCAAAGGATATTATGACAGCGGACGGCAATTTGCTGGCACCGATACAAAAGGTTAAACTTACCGAGCACGCACAAAACTAATAAATCAGCGACTCGATAGAAAAATCTGCATATTTAAACCGGATATAAGTTACGTCGAAAGCTCTGCCATTTTTTGATATGGGAGAGCTTTTTCTTGTGCCCACTTTACCCGTTAGCTTCAATACGCTTGCCACGATGCATTTTATAATGATAAAATGAGGAACAGCAGTAATAGTCTGGGCCGCTAGCTCAACTGGCAGAGCAGATGACTCTTAATCATCAGGTTCGAGGTTCGATTCCTCGGCGGCTCACCATCAGGTTCCAAAATGAGTCATTGCGCAATGCCATCAAGTAGAATCCTGTGGCATTTGCTTCCCGGAGTTGAGGCTCCTAGTACTCTATTCTGGGCGTGTCTTGATTCTGCTCATGAGCTTACCGATATAGCGCCGTAAGACATGGACGCCAAAGCCTAATATCACCACCTTATCTTTCACATACATTCTTTATGGTATAATCGACATGATTTGACATATCCCATTTGAAAGTTCTATAAATGTTTAACACCAAATTATAGGATGGCCTCATATGAAATTTACGATTGACATAGACAATGGCGGAACTTTTACCGATGGATTTTTTACCAATGATGCACGAATCGAATGGGTCAAGGTGGACACGACACCTCACGACCTGACGGTATGTTTCCTCAAGTGTATTGAGGAAGGCGCCGCGAAGTTCGGGCTTACCCTGCCGCAATTACTCCATGAAACGGAGGTAATCAGGTTTTCCACGACCCATGCCACCAACACTTTGCTCCAGAGGGCGGGCCCCCGGCTGGGGTTGATTGTCACTAGAGGGTTTGAAGAAAGCCTTTACTCATCAGCTGCAAGGAGCCCGGCGCTTGATTTCATTATTCCCGCTGGGATGGTCATCGGCATTGACGAGCCGGCAGGCAAAGACAATGTGGATGGAGAGCAGGTGAGGTTGGCTATACGCAGCCTTCTGGGGCATGGGGCGAGGATTATCGTGGTCAGCCTTTATCACGCCCATCTGGACCCAGCCAACGAGCTGAAGGTCAGAGAGATAGCTGATGACGACTACCCAAAACACTATCTCGGTGCTGTGCCGCTGCTGCTTTCCCACGAAGTCAGCACTACAACGGATGATTCTTCGCGAACCAATGTGGCCATGCTCAATGCCTATTTCCATCCAGACATGGTCCGTTTTTTGTACAAGGCTGAGGATGATGTCAGAAAGCTGGGTTACCGCAAGCCGCTCCTTGTCGTCCATGCCGATGGCGGCGTGGCCCGGGTCGCCAAGACAACCGCCATTACGACCCATAACTCCGGTCCTTCGGCTGGTGTGCTTGGCACCACTTACATGAGTGGGCTGTACCACCTGCCGTACGTGGCCAGCATGGATATCGGCGGCACCAGCGCCGACATCAGCCTGGTAATTGATGGTCGGCACGGCTACAAGCGTGAGGCTATGCTGGAAGGAATACCGGTGAAACTGCCGGTCATCGAGGTTTACCCGACGGCGGCGGGCGGAGGCTCAATAGCCCGACCTAAAAATAAGAAACAGATACAGGTGGGCCCGGACAGCGCCGGTGCCATGCCAGGCCCGGCGTGTTACGGACTGGGCGGCACGGAAGCTACCTCCACCGACGCCTGTGTCGTCCTGGGCTACATTGACCCGGACTACTTCCTGGGCGGCAAGCGGAAGCTGGATGCGGGCCTTGCCAGGGAGGTTATCACAGAAAATCTGGCCAAGCCGCTGGGCATCTCCGTGGAGGCATGCGGCCGGTTAATTACCGAGGCGATGGAGGATATCTGCGCCGAGGACATCGGTAATCTGATAAAGGCCGGAGGCTATAACCCGGTCGACTTCGTCCTCTTTTCTTTCGGAGGGGCGGGTAGCGTCTACTGCTGCGGCATCGCCGACAAGGTGGGCATACCCAAAATATACTGCTTCCGTTTCAGTTCTGTTTTCAGTGCCTTTGGTTCCTCATGTGCCGATGTCCTCCATACTTACGAGTCTCTATCGAGCCTGTCCCTCGGGCGTAAAGGCAGTCAAGCGCAGGCACTGGGATTCAACAAGATAGTGAAAGGGCTGATGGACTCGGTGCTGCGGGACATGAGGGGGGAGGGGTTCCCGCCGGGAAAGGTGTCATTTTCCCTGGAGCTGGAAGTGGCCTCCGGCGGCGCCGCCGCGGTGCTGGAATCTCCGGTAACTCTGCTTGAGGGGCCTCGGGATGTCGGCAAGATTCTTGACGCTTTTACCGAGCAGCATAATGCACCTGCTGTCGACGAACTCAAAATACGCCTCTTCCGGTTGCGGGCAACCAGCCCAGCCGCCCACCCGGAACTGGCCACCCATGACTTTGTTGGGCAGAGTCCGGAGAAGGCCTTGAAAGGATACCGGGACGTCTACTGGAAGGAAGGCTTCACCCGGACGGCTATTTTCAGCCAGCCGGAACTAAAGTGCGGTAATGTTATTCCGGGGCCGGCCATCATCGAGAGCGATGATACGACGATACTGATAACCGTGGGTAAGAAGTACACTGTGGATAATCTACTGAACGGTGTCATTGAGCCAGCCTGAGAAGGAGGAACCGATGGGTACCAAAAGACAGATAACCGAATATCTGGATATAGACCTGGAAAAGGAACTCTGGTGCTGTAACCGCTGCGGACATGAGCTTATCTCCGCCAGAGAAAATTACAAAAAAGGGTGCTTAATTTATGTCAGAAAAGACCCAACGACGATATATCACTCACCTTTGGTAGGACCCTTCAGCTTTGCGCCGGACCCGGCCTGGGCCATGCTTGTGGAGTTTTACTGTCCTAACTGCGGCGTGATGGTGGAAAATGAGATGTTGCCGCCGGGCCACCCGGTTACTTATGATATCGAACTGGATATCGACAAATTGAAAGAAAAATACCTACAAATAGATAAAAAAGAGGTCGTTTAGCAATGAATAAGAAGCGTTTTCCAGCCGCTCACCCTGAGCTTGTCGAAGGGCAAAACAAGTATATAGCTATGGTTCGACAGGCTCACCATGAGCGGTTGCTAAATGACCTCTAACATAGCCAGGAAATAAACAATAAGGCAGGTATAACGATGAAGGTCTCTCTTGATGTTGATATCGGCGGAACATTTACCGACCTTTTCTTGAGCTATGACGGCAAGACTGTCTTTACCAAGACGCCTACGACCGCTTATAACCTTTCGGTTGGCTTCATGCGGGCGGTAAAAGATGCGGCGGTCCTGCTCGGCATTTCCGTTAAGGAGCTGTTGGGTAGTACCGAGGTTGTCCGCTACTCCACGACCATTGCCATGAACACCCTTCTGCAAAGGACCGGCCCCAGGCTGGCGCTGATTACCACGGAAGGCTTCGAGGATATCGTACCCATCGGCAAAGGCGCTTCATGGTCTGACCAGCTGACCTTCCGGGAAATCAGGAACCTGGCCCGTATCGTCAAGCCTGAACCCATCATCTCCCGGGAAATGACGATGGGCGTTAAGGAAAGGGTCAACTCCCGGGGGGAGATAATCAGACCCCTGGACGAAGAAGACTTTCTGGATAAACTGCAGCACCTGGTGGACAAGGGGGCTAGGGGATTTGTTGTCAGCCTGCTCTTCTCCTATGCCAACCCCACCCACGAAAAGCGTATCGCCGAGATTATCCGTAAAGAATACCCAGACTTTTATCTGGGGGCCATGCCGGTAGTGCTTTCTTCGGAAGTAACACCTAAGCAGAACGAATATACGCGCACCGTGACCACGATATTGAATGCTTACCTTCATTACTCCATGTGGGAGCAGATTTCCGGTACGGGCGATGAGCTCCGCAACTCCGGCTACGATAAGACCATCATGATGGTGCATAACAGCGGCGGCATGGCCGAGGTCTTTCGCACGGCCGCTATCCAGACTTTTAACGGTGGCCCGGTGGCCGGGCTTATCGGGGGAGCCAATGTCGGCAGGATACTGGGGTATGACAACATCGTCGTCAGCGATATGGGCGGCACCAGCTTCGACCTGGGCCTGGTCGTGGCCGGCAGCAGCCGGTTCTACCAGTACCACCCCCTCATTGACCGCTGGTGGGTGGACATGACCGTCCTGGAGACAAGGTCCATCGGCGCCGGCGGCGGTTCCATCGCCTGGCTCAACCCCGTCATGGGTAATCGACTGGAGGTCGGGCCTCAGGGTGCCGGTTCTATGCCGGGGCCGGCCTCTTACAATCTGGGCGGGACCGAACCCACTGTTACCGATGCTGACATCGTGCTGGGCTATATCAATCCTGACTATTATCACGGCGGGCGTATGAAGTTGGATAAAGGCAAGGCGGTATCTGCTATCAGGGAAAAGATTGCCAGACCCCTGGGTATTGAGGTGGAAGAGGCGGCGCTGCTAATAAAAAAGATTGTTGATGCCAATATGGGTGATACCATCGCCAAGGAGACCTTCCTCCGGGGCTTTAAGCCCAGCGATTTTATCCTCTTTGCCTTCGGTGGGGCCGGACCGACCCATTGCTGCTCCTACGGCCCGTATGCCGGCATCAACAAAATTGTCGTTTTCCCCTTCTCGCCGGTGTTCTGTGCCTTTGGCTCAAGCACCATGGATATTCTGCATCTCTACGAGCAATCGCTGCGCCTTCCGTTGCTGGCTCCGATAACAATGAAGTGTTTTGAAGATTACGATGTCTTCAATAGTACGGTAAAAAGCCTGCAAGAGAGAGCGGTCAAGGACATTACCAATGAGGGCTTTTCTCTTGAGTCCATCAAGTTTGGCCTGGAGATAGAAGCCAAGTACGGCGGCCAGCTCAATATCCTCCGTTTTATGTCTCCGCTCCTGTTTATTAATAATGCCGCCGACGTCAGGTCGGTATATAAAGCCTTTGAGGATGAGTACTGCCGGGTCTACAACCGCATTTCGGCTTATCCGCAGGGGGGCGTGGATGTGCTTAACCTGATACTGCGCGCCACCGTGGACCACCCCAAACCGGAACTTCCTACTTACCCGCGAGCCAAGGAGACGCCGGACGCGGCGTCACTTAAAGGCAAGAGACCTGCTTACTGGGTAGAATATGGTGAGTTCCGCCCGTCTCCTGTCTATGATGCCAAACTGCTGAAACACGGCAACATCATCAACGGTCCCGCCATCATTGAAGCCGAGGATACAACCATCGTGATGCCGCCGGTGCTTAAGCTTTCTGTTGACAAATATCACAACTTTATTCTGGAGAAGGTGTAGAGAAAGGGAGGATGATATGAGGCCAGACCCGCAAAAGTTACTGCAATGGATTAAGCCCAGCCCGCCCACGGACGAGGAATTGGAATGCCTGAAATTGCTGCAACCCGGCGATTATGAAATCTATACCGAGAAGCTGAACAACTTCCTCCTCGAATCCAAGGAGGTCTTCATCAAGCTGGGCGTGAGCAGCATGCTCCGCTCCGGAGACGTCGTCACCGGTATCTACACGCCGACCGGGAACATGGTGGCCGCCTGGTGTGGGACCTATCTCCACGCTGTGGTCGGCCAGCTTCCGATAAAGTACGTGGCCGAAACATGGATAAATGAGCCTACGGTGGGCTGCAAGGACGGCGATATTTTTTACCTCTCTGACCCGCTTTACGGCGGGATACACAACTGCGACCAGATTATCGTAATGCCTGTTTTTAATGATGGTGAGCTTATCGCCTGGACGAATGCGGCCGTGCATCAGCCCGAGACCGGAGCCTGCGAGCCGGGCGGGATGCCGCTCAGTGCCAAGACAAGGCACGACGAAGGAATGCTTCTATCGCCCATCAAAATAGGTGAGAACTTCCGTCTCCGTGAAGACCTGGTGGAGATGTGCGTTAACCTGATGTCGCGGGCGCCGCGCATGCAGGCCATTGACATGCGGGCCCGGTTGAGCGCCGCTGACCGCCTGCGGAGTCGGCTGGTGGGGCTGGCCCGGGAGAAGGGTAATGATTTTGTCAAGGGACTCTTTCGCCGAATAATAATCGAAGCTGAAGAAGGCACTCGACGGAGAATCAGGGGCTGGAATGACGGCACATATCGAGCGGTCACCTTCATGGATATCGTCGGGGAAAAACACAGGCTGGTACGCAACTTTCTCACCCTGCATAAGAAGGGAGACCGGCTCACCTGGGACTTCACCGGCACCTCGCCGGAGAACGATAGCCCGCAGCATTGCATGCCGCATTCCCTGGCGGCTAATGTGGCCATACATTTAATGTCCTACTCATTCAATGACCTGCCCGTATCGGCCGGCATCTTCGCGCCGATGGAGTGGATTGTCCCCGAAGGGTGCATGTTTAACCCTAACTATGAAGCTGCCCAGAGCAACAGTGCCCCTTCATGCCACGGTGCCATGACTCTGGGCACCATCTGCATGAGCAAGCTGATGTTCGATAGCCCCCAGCGGGAACTGGTGGCGGCCGCCACCGGCAATACCGGCGTCGGTATTATTGTCTCCGGGGTAAACCAGTGGGGTGTGCCTATTGCTGATTTCCTTGCCTTTGGTCTCAACACCGAGGGGCATGGTGCCAGGACGGACATGGACGGCGTTGACGCCTACGGTTTCTCCCACTGTCCCACCGGCCGGGCGCCGGATATTGAAGATATAGAAAATGAGTTCCAGTTCTTCAACCTGGTGGCCAAGCTCAGCCGGGATAGCAGTGGCTTCGGCAAAAACCGTGGCGGCGCCGGCACCGAAACTATCTACGTCGTCAATTATGTCCCCTGGGCCCTCTATAACAGTCATGTCAAAGGGAGCAAAGTACGCAATTGTATCGGACTGTTTGGTGGTTATCCCCCGGCGACGCTGCCAGGCATCGAAGTAAAGCACACTAATCTCTGGGAGAAGATGAAGAGAGGCGATAAGGACCTGCCAGCCAATGCCATGCAACTGATTACAGAAAGGACTATTCGTGGTGATTACGAAATTGGTAGCATGTTCAAGAAAACGCATGTCATGGAAAACGGCGACCTCTGGGTCGTCTTCAGTGGCGGCGGTGGCGGTTACGGTGATTCGCTGGAGAGGGACCCCGGTATGGTCATGGACGATTTAAGGAAGGAAATTATTTCTCCCTGGACTGCGGAAAACGTCTATCATGTGGCCTATGACCACGCAACCCTTGAGGTGGATGAGGAAAAAACAAAGAGGCTCCGTCAAAAAGAGAGGGAAGACAGGAAATCCCGTGGTATGACCTGGGATAAGTTCGAGAAGGAATGGTCACAACTTCGTCCTGCCGAAGAGATATTGGAATACTACGGTTCATGGCCGGATGCCAGGAAAACGAGAGAAATTATCAGGATGTAAACAGTCAGAGTGTTTAATTAATACAAGGGTGTCATTCTGAGCGAAGCGAAGAATCCGCCTCCCACCCTCCTGGATTCCAGCCTGCGCTGGAATGATAATTAGTCTTACATTAAAGGTTGTCATTCTGGCGAAGACCAGAATCCAGGGGGAAAGGAAAAGGGGGACGAACTCTTTATTTTAAGTGATTCTTTGTTTGAAAAATGGATAATTCGCTCACACCCAAGAAGTTGGTTAGAGGAGCATTTGAATCGGCTGATTTGCCACGTTTGCCCTTTATTCCCTGGTTATTCACCCATGCTGCCCGGCTGGAACAAATACCGGTGCGAAGGATATTCGCTGACCCAACTCAATATACAAAATGCCTTCAAAATGCCAGGAAACTATATGGCTATGATGCTATTATCAGCAGCTTTGATTCTTCCCTGGAAATGGAGATATGCGGCAACCCTATAAACTGGAGGGGCGACTACGAAGCACCAATAACCAGCCCTCAACCTCAGTTTGACTTCGGTCGTCTTAAGAACATCAACGTAGAAAGTGCCAGTAAAACAGGCAGATTCGGTACGGTTATCGAGTCTTTACGACGCATTAACCGGGTCTCGGGGCCAAACCTGGCTCTGGCTGCTGTAGTTACGGGTCCGCTGACCCTGACGGCGGTCCTGACAGGGAGAGACCAGATTAAGGACCTTGCCGAAAGGCCGGAGAAGGTTATCCAGGCTATTGAGGCTGCTGCCGGGTTTCTGCTGAAGGTAGTCCAGATTTACTGCCAGCTGGAGCCGGATATTATTGCTATTGTTGATAGACTGATGCCGGTTTTCCCAGCCGCGCATTTGCCCTGGCTGCGCTCGACTTTCTCGCCCATCTTGAATATAATCAGGTTTTATAACGCTTTCTCTGTCCTGTTACCCGGCGAATCATCACCTAATAACCTGGCCAATCTGATAGACCTCGGGTTTGACGGGATAGTTGCCTCAGGCATTGACTTAACCACCTGGAATAGGCTGAAAGGCGGGCGCCCCTGTATTCTGGGGAAAGCCATTCCTTCCCACCTCTTTACCTCAGGACTGAGAGAGCTGCAAGCATATTTAGAGACTCATTTACAGGGAGGCATCGGGCCAGGCGTCTTTCTGACTACGGATTGGGAGGTGCCACCAGATACACCACCTGACCATATCCATTTAGTGATGAATATGATATCTAAACATTAGTATCTTATCTTACGCGGGTCCGAGGAATAAGAAATGACCATAAACAAAATTTTCAGCAACTGTAATGAGGCGGTAGCTGATATTTTCCATGGCGCTACCATAATGGTCGGAGGCTTCGGGTCTTTCGGCGGCCTGCCTGTAAACCTGATTGTAGCTCTCGCCAATCAAGGAGCGAAAAACCTGACCGTTATCGCCAATATGGGTGGCGTAGGTTTTGAACTTAGCAAGCGAATAAAGCCAGAGGGGTATCAGGACCTGGGAATCCTTTTCGAGAGAGGCCAGGTAAAGAAATTCATCGGGTCAGTGCCTGCCCTGGGTGGCATGCCGCCAACCTCTCCCATCGAGAGGTTATACAACGAAGGAAAGGTTGAGATTGAGATGGTGCCTCAAGGCACTCTGGCCGAGAGGATACGATGTGGGGCGGGAGGTTTGGGAGGGTTCTATACCCCGGTGGGCATCGGCACGGTCGTCGAGAAAGGCAAGGAGAAAAAGGTCATCGGTGGTAAAGAGTACATCCTGGAATTGCCTCTAACCGCCGATTTTGCGCTGGTTAAGGCCTACAAGGCTGATACCCTGGGAAACCTGGTGTACCGGAAAACGGCAAGGTGCTTTAACCCGGTAATGGCGATGGCCGCTAAGGTCACCATTGTAGAAGTTGACCGGCTTGTACCCGTTGGAGAGCTGGACCCTGAGGTTATCGTTACTCCTCATCTGTACGTGGACCGTATCGTGGAGGTGCCGAAATGAAGAGCCGTTTGGATGAGCCGGCGATTGCCCTGCGGGCAGCCCGCGAGTTCGTCGATGGTTCAGTGGTTAACCTAGGCTACGGCATGCCCGGCTTACGCGCTAATCTTATCCCTGAGGGTAGAACCGTCTTCTTTCAGAGCGAGAATGGTATGCTGGGCTATGGAGGCTTAGCCACCGATGCAGAAAAAGACTACGAGATGATTAACGCCTCTGACCAGCCCGTTACCCCCTCACCCGGTATGTGCTTTTTCGATAGCGCGGCATCATTTGACATGATACGAGGTGGCCACGTTGATGTAGTCGTCCTCGGGGCTTACCAGGTTTCCGAGAAGGGTGACCTGGCCAACTGGGGAAGACCCGGCCGGCCAGCCACGGGAATGGGAGGGGGTATGGACCTTGCCGCCGGTGCGGGCAGAGTCATTATCACCATGCTGCACACGACGAAAGAAGGAGAGCCGCGGATTGTCAAAAACTGTACCTTTCCTCTGACAGCTAAGCAGTGCGTTAGCCTCATCATCACCGACCTGGCTGTCATCGAAGTGACCAGGGATGGCCTCGTTCTGAAGGAGATAGCTCCCGGCTGGACGCTCCAGGAGATACAGAGCCTTACTGAGGCCAAGCTGGAACCAGCCGCAGATTTGAAGGAAATAGAGCTTTAATGCTCATAAGGCGGAGGTAACTAATCATGGAAGTGGTTATACCGGCTCAGCCGGAACCAATCAAGCTGGATATCAATAGGACTGCCTTAATTGTGGTCGACATGCAAAATGCCTTCTGTAAAAAGGGTGGGACATTCGATATTATGGGGATGCTTGATGAGACCAAGGCGAAGCGTGTTATTGAGACCGATAAAAAAGTAATTGAGGCATCGCGACGCCAGGGGATAAAGGTCATCTATCTCCGTATGGGCTACAGGCAGGACCTGTCTAATGCCGGTGGGCCTGAATCACCTAACTATTGGAAAGAGCATGGGCTGGTGGCAAGACGTGAGCACCCGGGACGGAAATATGATTTTTTAACTATCGGCAGCTGGGACTGGCAGATATCTGACAAGCTTAAGCCTCAGCCGGGGGACATAGTGGTTGAAAAGAACCGGTTTAGCGGCTTCTTCAACACGGACCTTAACTCCATCTTGCGGACATATAGTATCAAACACCTGCTGTTTATCGGCATTGCCACCAATATTTGTGTCGAATCAACACTACGCGACGCCTTTTTCCATGAGTACTTCCCCGTCCTAGTAAGCGACGGCTGTGGTAATGCCGGCCCTGATTATACCCAACAAGCCACTATCTGGAATGTTTCCGAAGTTTTCGGATGGGTAACCACCTCTGATGACCTGATAAAAGCCCTGAAGTAACATCCTTTTTTAAGCAAGTATTCGCCAACTCCGCGCGGTCGGGTGCAAGCCGATATTAGTCCGCACACTGCCTTTGAAGAGTCCTCATTCTCTTCAGTAAAGGCAGAGGCTCGCCGGCAGTCTCACGAAGGTGGCATGCTAACGTAAAGACCGCTCATCCCCCGTTAGCAGGAACTAGCGACGCGGACCTGGCTTTGGTACTACACCATTGGGGTCAAATGCTTCATTAATCTTCCCCAACCATAAAAGGTAATTAGATATACGTGGCCCAACTATATCAGGAGGTAAGCCCATTGGCACTGCGAAGCAGCCATCTAAAGCCCGCATATTTGTCTCCCTGCGCCATTCTGCTGCGGCTTTGGCTGCTTCAGGGTCTGCAGTAGGTCGGTAGAATATTTCCGATTTCCCAAGATGCCCCTGTTCAACTCCCCATCCAAAACATCCAAAAAAGGCTGCGCCATCATCCATTGCCAGACCCTTACTTATCAAAGCCCCCTTCCTTTGGCCAGCTTCTTGCAGCCACTTCATAGTCAGGTCTCTTTGGCCCATAACAGCAAATCCACCCCAGGATGCTCCTCCGACACGAAATGTCTCTCTAATAGAGGCAGAGATTCTTATGCACTGGCACAACAGAGTTCCTGCAATTTTGGGGTCTTCGACTGGTTCTAGGGATTTCCCGTCAGTTTCACTAATAATTTGCTGTAATACTCGTTGGAAATATTCAAACTCCTCCGGAGAGTTACCGGCTATTATTAGCAGGAAACCGGGCCCCTGCACCAACTTCCTAAGTCGCTCGAAGTTTTTAATGTCTTCTTCATTACTTGCTGATATATTCGCAGATACCATTGCCATATTAAAACACATTAGCTCGTATGATATCTCACTTTCACCTATCTTGAGCTCTGCCTCGTACATTTTCTCTGCTGACGGGAAGCTGAAATACCGCACCATCATGTTTGGCGGTATCTCGCTCAGGGTGTAATTGGGTGATACCCCTTCTATCGGAAATTTTGTGGGCCCCGGCCAGGGATAAACCTTCTGCGCGGCCTTTGTGAATACACCCGGTGTTACGCCCGGCGGCACAGTGCCGCTTATCATGCTCCTTAAAGACGGGCCCGGCCCGTCACCACAGAACCACTCATCCGAAGCCCCCAGCGAACCTAACCGTATTATTTCCCCTTCAGGAGTTACCCATTCCACAGCTAAATAGTTTCGGTCATCACCACTGGTGGTCTGGTCCATATGTCCGTGACCCTTGAGGATCGCCGAGCCGTTAGAACCAGCCCCCTTTATATTACAATTCAAGCCCCGTTTCATGAGCTCAGCCTGCAGCTGTGAATTTATCACATAAGGCTCAACCACGGCATACATGTTTTTCTCATTGATTTCAATGATGCGGTTCATCCTTCTCAGGTCCAACAGGATAGAGTCTTTGGGGAGCATTGCCCCCCAACCTGAAGATATCGCTCCAAACGGTATCTTGTGTTTATTGCACAGTCTCACTACTGCCTGGACTTCTTCCGTGTTCTTGGGAAGAACTACCGCGCCGAATTCAGTGTTGTAATATGCCGGCATTATGGCCGGGTCATCACATATATTCTCCTCTCCCACCACATCTTCGAATTCCTTATAGACTTCTTTGCTTAAAGCCATGATTCATTAACCCCCTTTCTTAGATTGCCTTTTCCACGACGAGTTTCTGTTATTCATAGTTAGAAGCACAGTTTCCCCGGATTCATAACATTGTTTGGATCCAGTATCTTCTTAACCTTGGCTAAAGCAACAACGGTGGCCGCATCTTTATTCATAATCATCCTGGCACTTTCACCATAAGGCCTTGAGAAGAACGCACCCTGAGCCATTAAGTTCTTGACGGCCAAGGTGGATAACTCCTTGACTCGATTTAGTTCACCGGGGTTTGCGGGAGCATAAAACAGATTAAACTCACAGTGACAGCTAGTGCCCTGTACTATCGGCTGGATATAAACACCCACGTCTGAAGCAGGGTAGCCAGCTTTATCAGCCAGGTCATTCATGACCCCGATGAGACCTTCGAGCTTATCATAGATGGTTAAAAAGAATATGTCCTCGCAGGCCCCTTTATAGCGAAGCTTCCAGTAGGGTTCCCCGGAGGGCTGCTGGACCGCTTTTAATATTTCATTTGCTGAAACTCCACCAACTGCTTTTACTGCTTCCACCCCCAACCGCTGGGTTATACCCAAGATGTCTTTTATTTGGTAACTCACCCTATCTTCAGGAAAATATTCATAGCCAGCCAGGTTATAAAAAAGCACCCAAGGTGGTAAAGCATCCCTCAAATCCCGGTAATCCCCGGGCCATTTCTTCGCAAAGATAGCCGCCAGGTTGGTATTATTGAGTATAAAGCATTCGTTAGCCAACCTCCGCCTTACCAGCCAATGAGTTAGCTCGAATAGCCTATCAAGATATGAGGAGCCAACCACGAAAGGCTCTTCGAGACTGGGTAGTAATTCACACCTCATTGATGCCCACGTTACGATACCCATCGTCCCCTGCGCCCCCTGGATAAGCCTGTGAAAGGCAATCGGACCAGGCCCATACGGCGCTTTTTGTACCCCCCCGGCTGCCCACTGCTCCTCTATTGTACCTGGCCCGGCCGCCTGCCCGGTTCTGAACTCCTCGCCGTTTCCAAAGATTACCCCGAGACAAGCCAGTGGGTCTGATATATCCCATTGATACTTGGGCATTACTACCGGCTCTCTCTCCAGCATGCTACCGACAACAGACTTAGACTTTCTCGGCAGCAGCGGCATATTGAGCCTGATGCCCTCCTTTTCTGCCATCGGTATGAGTTCCTCAAATGTTACACCCGCCTCAACCATGGCAACCCTGTGAAATCGGTCAACCCTGATAATCTTTCTCATGCCGCTTAAATCTATGATAACGGCCCCCCCGGTGCCGGGAACAGTGTCACCCCGAAAATGAGGAGGACCTGAACTTACTGACACAAGCGGCGTTAGAGTCTCATTCGCAAGATTTACTAACTGCTTTATGTCATCGGCATTTCGGGGCTTGACCACACATGCTGGCTTTACTGTATTAACAAAGCTGATATCTCTGGAGTATTTATCCAACCTCGCTTGTTCATAGGTAACGTTGCCAGCCCCAACAATTTTTACCAGCTTCTCTTTTTCAATCATTTTTACCTCCTTTGTATAGTTGAATTTATATACTTGTTCTTCGTTCTTGTCAAGTGGTCGTTAAGACACACATTTTTAAAATTCTTTTACACCGCTCTAATTTAACTGTTATAGGAATGAGGTTTAGTGGAAGGATGAAGGATTCTAACGAAGGGATATTCCAGGTTCGAGCTGTTTAAGGCAGTTAACGTGGCTTATAAATCTACTAGTGTGGTGCATCTAGCGCTTCGTTAGCACGTTCGATAACCATACCGACGAAAGTCAGTATCCAGAGACAATGGAACGGAATAGATACCCACGAGCAAGCTCGTGGTTCTTTTAAAACTCAAGCTTCGCTTGTCCTGAATCCTGTCGTCCTTGGTACTCGACGTACTTAAGTATCCTCTCCCTTTCTATCCCAATTGTGGATACA
>Ga0315282_10001274_pt1 | contig 48036 bp, 37 predicted proteins | sample YL17G07_20_MG_FD_203693 | JGI IMG/M metagenome (GOLD analysis project Ga0315282, IMG submission 203693) | Sediment microbial communities from Yellowstone Lake, YNP, Wyoming, USA - YL17G07_20 | ecosystem: Environmental > Aquatic > Freshwater > Lake > Sediment | place: USA: Wyoming | collected...
CCGCCATGACGCAATTCCTTTCGACTTGAGTTGCCATTGTTTGCCCAAAACAATCGTACCGTAACTCGACGAAAGAATTGCGTCTCTTTATATCTTCAGCGTCAAGGCCGAAGGCCTTGGCGATGGTCCTGCGCAGGGGAAGGGCGCCATCGCCAAGCTGCGCTTGACGCTGCCACCCGTCGTCTTTCATTCGTGCGATTCGCGCGATTCGTTGTTTCTAAGTCCTTTTGCGCCGGCCGGAACGCTTGCCTCGCCGCGCCGCGCGGCGGCGTTGCTGCTTCAGCCAGCGGGCGAGCTCCTCCGGGAGATTGATGTAGGCGAACTCCCCGTGGAGCTCGTAGGCCTTGCGGTCGCGGACCTTGGCCGCCTCGACCTCGTCATCGTACAGACCCAGGTATAGGCACCTTCCGTGCCACCCGATTTGCGCCATCCATTTCCTGCCGACGCGAGTGACGCCGACGAACTGGGATGACCCGGCGCGAGGCCGTCTGTTGGCACAGTTCTGTTTCTGCGTGCACACACGCAGATTGCTCCGCCGGTTGTTCAGGCCGTTCCCGTCGATATGGTCCACGGTCCAGCCAGGGGGCGCCTTCGTGATCAGGCGGTGCATGTACACGACCCCTCGCTCCGTACGACAAGCCGCGTAGATGCAGCGCCCGTTGCGGTCTGCATACCATCTGTACTTCTTGAGCTTCTTGTAGTCTGCGGCGTCGACGGTGGCGAACAGGCCCTTTCCCAGCGGGATGTGCCGGACCTTCCCACCCGCCTTTGGCCGCACCGTAGAGGCGGACAGATCGCCTGCCGGCCTGGCCGGGTGCACCGGCGACCGCCTCCACCACTTGGTGCTGAAGTTCCGGCACGTATCCGTCGGCAGGACCTGGATCAGCTCCCCGGGACTAGCCGGGTGGTTCGTGCACAGCAGCGTCGGCGTCTGCCGAAGCCACTTGTCCAGCAACTGCTGCGACCTCGGCGGCGGGCAGGAGTATACGCAGAACTGGCAGTGCCCCATGAAAAAGCGGGCGTAAATGGGCTTCCAGCGCTCCCCCCGATACTGCTGGGGCCACAACTCGCTCTCCGGCGGCGGCACCCGCCACCGCTTCGGCCCCCACCTCACCTCGCCGTCCCTCTTCGCGTCACCCGCAGCCTTCTTCATAGGTCTCACCTCCATCAAGGAAAATCCGAAGCACGAAGCACGAAATCCGAAACAAATCCGAATACCCGAAACCCAAATGTCCCAAACCCGCAGAGCGGGAAGCACGAAGCACAACGCACGAAATCCGAAACTCGAAACGAATTCCAATTCTCAAAATGCCAATGTCCCAAACCGCCGGAGCGGCAGGGCCGTTTTGAATTCCCGACATTCCGCCTTTTCGAGCCGTTTCGGATTTCGACATTCGAATTTCGAGTTTCCAGCGTCGCCTCCAGCGACACCTGGTTCTATGGTATTTCCACCATGCTTCTATGTCAACAGAAATCCAAACAGAATATGATTTTCTGTATTCACCTAACCCCTTGCCCTGCAAAGACTAAAGAAACCCTGCCAAAAAAGTTCGACCGCAGAGGACTTGGCGCGGCTTCGCTTCGCTCAGCCGCAACCAGAATTCCCTCTCGCCAAGAACGCGAAGAACGCCAAGAAGACCAGACCGGATTATGTTTGACTCTTTGCGATCTTGGCGGTCTTTGCGAGAGACATAATCTCTTTCGGTTTAAGGACTTGCATTGCTCTGGCTGAAAATGCTTGCCAAGAAAACAATATGTTGCGCCTTTGCAGTGGAAAGGCACGCGGAGGTCTTCAACCAACAACGAACGACAAGCAACCAACAACTGCCTCTCGGCTACAGAGGATACAGAGGCGTCCAACGGACAGCCAGCAACCCGCGACCGCACTTTTTAACCATGAAAGACGCGAAGATTCCCGACCGCCAACCGCCAACCGACTGCCCTTTTCAACCGCCTTTGCCCCGCGGGCCTTGACAATCAGTCTGCAAGCAGCCATAATTGCTCTTGATAGGCTTGGTCCGCTACTCTGCTGCGAGGAACGAGAGACGGTTTGGCGGGCCGTTGGACATCCAGGATGGCGAGAAAACGTGCCGGAGACGTTCAGTTCATGAAGAACCTTGAAGCAAAGCCTGACCCTCGCCTCTCGGGTATTCGTGACAGTCCCCGCTGTGCCCGTGGCTGACGGGTGGCAGCCGGAGGCGTTTATCTCGCGAGCGGGTAAGGCGTCTAATGAGAGGAGCATCTTATGCAGATACAAATGCAGGCGTTCGCGAAGAGATCCAGGTCGCTTCGCAGGGTAATCACCGAGGACCTCTGTAACCATGAGCATGAAGTGCTCTATGTGGAGAAATGCCTGGACCCCGAGCGTGCCAAGGGCTGGGGAAAAATCCATGGGAAAGAGATGCCGGGCGTGTTGAACATCGAGTGGGATCCGGATCAGCAGATGCTGATTGTCCGCGCGATCGCCAGGAAACGCAATAAGCCCTATCAATTGCTCGGCACTTTCATGGAATACTTGATGGAGCGACACGGCGGAAAGATCACCAGCATCAACCTCCAGCTTCGATAGTGAGAAGAAGGGGCGTGGGAAGTGTGTACTTGTGACCCCCGCGCGTGCCCTGTCCCCTGGATCTGACCGTAACCACGGCACTGCGCAAGGCAGGCGTCTTGTCTGGCGACTTCTGGCTCAAGGAGGTCCTGTGACAACTTATGGCTACCTACTTAGTGGTCTGGTTTCCGCTTGCGTTTGGCGCCCTTGCTCCTATAATATCATTGCGGATTGCAGGCTAGTGCGCTCTGTTATAGATGAATTGAGGGATCGATATGTCACACAACAAAGAGGATTTGAGGAGAATATACGACAGGACGTCGGGCCATTGTCACATCTGTCACAAGAAATTGGCTTTGAAGAACTACGGGTGCTTTGGCGAGCGCGGGGCGTGGGAGATCGAGCACTCAACCCCAAAGGCGAATGGTGGCACCAACCGGTCAAACAACCTCTATGCAGCCTGCGTCCACTGTAATCGTTCAAAGGGTGTGAACACCACGCGTGCTGCCCGAAGACGCCACGGCAAGACGCGTGCCCCGCTGTGCGTTGAGAAACGCGAGACCGCCAAACTGGTAAACGGTCTTGCATATGGTGGAGCAGGTGCCGCCATTGGCTCATTGTTTGGACCACTTGGTACACTGGTTGGGGCTGTCGTCGGAGCAAAGGAGGGATATAGGAAGAACCCAGACAGATGATCGGAGTCATGCGCTGGCTTTGAAGGGAATTGAAGAGGGGAATTAAGGACAGCCAACTACTGCCGGCCACCGGAACCGAGAAAAGGATGGCTGTTCCATAACGGGCGACACACAGGGCATAAAATGGTGATCACATGTCAATACCGACGACCATATTCATAGACACAAACATTCTCGACGAGCAAGACTACAACTTTTCCTCCAAGGCCATTTCTGCTTTCATTGAAGCGGTGAAGGCCCCAAGGATGGTTTTGCTGCTGCCGGATCCAATGCGGCGCGAGATCAAACGTCACATCAAGGACCGTTCACAAAAAGTCGTTAAGGCGCTGGCACAGGCAAGGCGACAGGCTCCATTCCTGAAGAAGTGGAAAGACTGGCCGGTCAAGAGCACCGATCTCGCGTTGGAGTACGAGTTAAGTACGCTAGCGAACGAGGAGTGGAATAGCTTCTTGGCGCACTTCGAAGTGAAGAATCTCGGTTATGGCGGCGTGAGCGTAGAAGAAGTCATGAGCTGGTATGATTGCCAGCGTGCTCCATTCGGTGCGGGGAGGAAACAGAAAGAGTTCCCCGACGCGCTCGCACTTGCAGCTTTGTTAGCCTACGCGCGAGAGAACGGAGCTTCTATCGCAGTAGTGTCGAAAGATGGGGATTTTGAGCGAGCCTGTGGATTATACACCGAGCTACTCTATTTCCCTTCTTTGCCTGCATTTACTGAATCGCTGCTTTCGGCAGATCTGCGGGTGGCACAAGCCAAGAAGGTTATCGAAGGCGACCCGACCTTGATCGTTGAACGGATAAAGGAGGAATTCCCATCGCTGGGATTCTATCATGAAGAGGATTATGAGGCGGATATCGAGGATGTTGAGGTGGATGATGTCAGAATTGGCGAAGTCAGAATCATTTATATGGGAGGAAACGAGGTTACCGTAGCGTTCAAGGCCATCATTGACTACTCCGCCTATGTAAGAGCGGATGACCATTCGAGTGCGTCTGTAGATTCATCGGAAGACTGGTACATGGTGTGGGAGGAATATCGGGGCACGGTTCAAGATCAGACGGAGATTTCTGGCATAGCCAAGTGCTCTGTGAGCGCGGATTGGAAAACGGTGACGGGGGTTGTGATGTTCGAGATCGAAGAAGATGATGTCTGCGTTACGACGCTGCCCGAAGAAACGTTTATGAAAGGCGAAGATTGAGATAATTCGACGCCCTTAACTGGGGAGTGATCTGGGGTCAGAGCTTGGTTAGGGGAGGAGGGAGGGTCAGCCCTTAAATTAACAATTAGCGGGACGTGAGGGACAGACGGCGTGCTTCTTTCTGGGGGGAGTAACGAGGTTCGGATTCCTTCTGTTGGCTTCGGGAGGGGGAAAAATTCGAGGGTCACACCTACGCATTTACATTTTGTGCGGCGTGAAAAGATTCTCCTTGAGGTCCGATTGCTTCACGCGGACAGATAGGATTCGATCCTCGCTTCGCAGATCTTCTTCGTCAGGCGCTGCAATTTCTTGACCCGCTCGGCGAGGTATTCGAGTTGGGCCTTGGTGATTTTGTAGCCGGGATTGTAGCGGGCCTCGATGTAGGCTCGCTTCAAAAGATCGAAGCACTTCTTCTGCTCGTCTGTGGCCTGGGGGAAGACCGTCAACAGGGCCGGATCGTAGCCGCTGACCATGTGACTGAGTTTCTCCAAGTCGTGGGTCTTGGGACGGTAGTTCGTGAAGACCAGCAGAATCGCGTCGTAGAAACGCTCTGTGGCTTGGTGAAGATGAAAGGCGGCATTCTTATAGCTCCGTCTCTTGAAGGCATTGTTGAAGTCAATCACGAATTCCTTCGCACTCGCGAACCATTCGTTGAAGTGGGCCTTGGCCATGCCTCGGCGTTCTTTGGCGTTTAGCTTTCGTTGGCGGGCGAGCTTGAATTCGCCGGTGCCGTAGAGGAGGATGCCTTCTTTCTTGATGTCGGTGAAGAAGTAGTGGCCGCGGGCCAGGGAGTTGTTGACCGTCTCGATGGATTCGACGATCAGGTTCGTCCAGGTACGTACCGGGAAGCGGCGGGCCCGGGCTTCGGCTCTGCGCCAGGTGTCCGTGCTGTTGACGATCTTGACGGAGCGGACGATGACGAGGATGTCGAAATCGGAGGCGTATTCGTAGGTGATGTGGTTCTCGACGTAGGTGTCTTCGACCCAGTCGCCGCGGGCGTAGGAGCCGAACAGGACGATCATCAGGACGGTCGGGCACTCGTCGAGGATGATCTCGGTGACGAGCTTGAGCTCGTCGCGTTTGTGCTTGGGCAGATGGGCCAGCGATTTCTTCATAGGGAGTATTATCCGCGTCAGGGCCCAGAGGTAAAGGGAAAAGCCAAGCAGTACGAAGAGGCGAGGGACAGACCTCATTCCTTTTCCGGGGCGGGACTGACATTCCTTTCGTTGGTTTCAGTTGTCGAGGAGCGGCGTGCATGGCACACCCTACGGCTGTCGCCTTTGCCGTAAGCGGAGGGAGGATGTCGTGGGCGGGGGAAGATCGTGGCGGGGCTCTGAGCTGGGCGCTTGAAGCGGGGCGGTGTTGCGGATAGCATGTTGGGTTATGATGCTGTCAAATCGACTACTTGTCCGGCTGGTGCTGGCGAGGGGCTGTTGGATGCTTCTCTGTCTCGTTGCGCCGGGGGATCGGGTATCGGCGCAGACGAATGACGTAGGCACGGCGTTTGGGATGGGGACCAGCGCGGAGTCGCGGGGCGAGCATGCGACGCTGTATCCGGAACTGAAACGGGCCGGGGTGACCCTTATGCGGGCCTGGCCGGAATGGGGGCGAATCCAGCCGGGGCGGGGCCGATGGGACTGGGGGGAGTGCGATGCCCTGCTGCGAAGCGCGGCAAGCGCCCGGGGCAATCGCCTCGAACTGATCGGGGGTCTGTGGTATCTGACCGACTGGGCCTCGACCAACGGGCACTTTCCTTTGCAGGACGCCAACGACTGGTCCAACTTCGTCAACAAGTGGGGCTGGAATTTCTCCCGTCAAAATGAGACCTCCGGCGACTTCTGGATCCGGGAGGTCCGCGTCATAAAGATCGCGTCCCCGGCGCCGCGCTGATTCTGGTTCGATATCCTTAACGGATTGCCGTTCTTAGAAAGGAGAAAGACATGGTGAAGAAGAGCACTTTTCCGGGCGTCATTCTGTTCATGGTGGTCATGCCGGTTGTTGCTTTTGCCCAACCTCCTGTGGGGAAGGATGCGCAGAGTCTGCTGTCGGCCTTCATGTCCTACACGGACCTGCGCATGAAGTCGGTGCAGCAGAGCCTTGAAGTCCTCGCCGCCACGAGCGAGGTGAAGTCGGGGCAGTGGGAGACCATGAAGGGCCTGGTCGAGCTGTATCAGAAGCTCGACGGCAAACTGGTCGTCTGGTACGTCCTGCCCGATGGGAGGTATTACACCGCCGATAAGGGACTGATGGACGTGAAACTGAGCGATCGCAGCTACTTCCCCGATCTCATGGCGGGCAAGAAGATCGCCGGCTCCCTCGTCGTCAGCAAGAGTACCGGCCAGCGGTCCGCGGTGACCGCAATTCCCATCGAGCAGGGGGGCAAGGTCGTCGGCGGCATCGGCGTCTCGCTGTTCCTGGACAAGCTCGCCGATGATGTCAATTCCGTCCTCGGTCTTCGGCCGGAACTGGCCTTCTTCGCCCTCGCCCCGGGCGGCCGAACGACCCTGCACCGCAATACCGACAGGCATTTCCTCGATCCCAGAGAACTGGGAAGCGAGACGCTGAAAAAGGCCGTCAACGAGATGCTCTCCAAAGACGCCGGCGAAGTGACCTACTTTTTTGACAACGTCGATAAGGAGGTCATCTACAGGACTTCCCCTCTTACAGGATGGAAGTTCGCCATCACGTTCAGCGCCGCCGGGCAGAAGTAGCGGCGCCAGCAGACCTGGAGACAATCGGCTGTCTGGTCCCAGGCCCGCGCGGGTAAAATAGGAGTTTGAGTTACGACAATCAGTATGTGAGCCATGGAAAGGAGAGAGTACGATGACAACATTCATCATGACAGGAAGGTACTCGGCAGAAGCGCTCAAGCAGATCAGCAGTGTGCGCACCACGAAAGCGAGCAAGATCATCCAGGAGTGCGGTGGCAAGCTCGTGGCCGCATATGCCACGATGGGCAAGAGGGACCTGCTGGCCATTGTGGAATTCCCCGGCGTCAGCGAGGCGATCAAAGCCTCCGTCGCCCTGAACAAGGCACTGGGGATTGCCTTCTCCACCGTGCCTGCCATCACGATTGAGGACTTCGACAAGCTGGTCGGCGGCAAGGCTTAGCGCTTCCTCGAGGAGCCCCAGGGCGGCCAGCTCCGGCGACGCCTAACTGAAGGTGGGTGGGCAGTGCACGAACAGCGTCGAGAGCACGCCTTCAGGCTGGACGGCGTGGATATGGACAGGCTCTACGCGACCGTCGCATATGGGATCGGAATGCGGTCGGACGTCTTCTTCCGGGTTGGCGCGGCGCAGGTCGATTGGAATGACGACGGCGGGATCCACTGGGCCCTCAGCGGCGGCATTCGCTCCACATTGTGCGAGAGCGGCCACAGCGGGGCTTGCCTGGCGGTTCTAGGCCCGATCCCGCTCCGCCGGCTTCGGGTTGCGCGTTGTTGTTGTGGGGCCTGCGTCACCGGGTCGGTGTCCCGGCTGCGGGCGAAGAGGACGGTGAAGATCGCGAGGATAGAGAGAACGAAGCTCGATCGTGGCGACGCGCTGTCTTGTCTCACCAACTGTCCAATCGGCTATAGCAGTACTGAAATTTCCGCTTTTTCGCTTGCAATGTGTGGGGAAAAGGAGTATAATACTTGTTTAAATGTATGGTGCGTGGCGGGTGATGACGCCGTCGCGATTGTCGCGACAGGGATGAGCTTCACGGGAACTGGGGAGAAACAGATGAAAAAGGTTTTGGTTGCGTTGCTTGTTCTGAGCATTGCCGCGGGCTGTGCCAACACGGACCGCAAGGGGCTGATTGCCCTCGGGTACAGTCCCCAGTACGCGGACGGGTACGTGGATGGGTACTCGGCCGGATGTCACACCATCGGTCATCCGTTCTACCAGTTCACGCGGGACATTACGCGCTACGAGCAGGATCACCAGTATCAGAAGGGGTGGCAAGACGGCTTCTCGATCGCCCGGACGGATTACGCCGCCATGTGGTGACTTGGGACTGCCGCGTCCCTGAATGCACTCCTGGCCGCCCGGCGTGGCATGCCGCCGGTGATTGGCCGCATCGCCACAGGATCCTCTGCGGCTGTCTCCATGGCTCCAAGACAGACCTCGTCATCGAAGAGCCCCTCGCATCCCGGACCCGCACTCAGAGGACGATAGAGTAAGATTTGGGCTTATATATCAGCACTCTGAGCAGGTCGAATCCAGCAGGAATCTCCACCATCGCGGCCCGATCGAAGGTCATGTTGATGTTGCGAGTGACGACCGTCGATTGCTCTGAATAGTTGATCAGGGTCCCCAGGACGGTAGCGCTCGCGTTGTTATCGAAGCGCAGGCCGCTGGCCGCTATGACGCCGTTGATCGCCGAGAAGTTCTTCCAGAACGATACCGCGAAGCCCGGCGCGAGAATGCACGAACCGACCTCGCTGCGCAGCGCGTCGAACTGCGCGCCCGCCGGATAGGGTCCGGAGGCGAAGTTGCTCGGGGTCGAGGGATAGGCCGGATCGCCGAAGTTGATCTGATTGGTCCCCGGGTTGCCCACATCTCCTTCCGCGACGATCATGCCTTGGACGGATGTGTTCCGCTCGAACGTCACTCTATTCGGGGCCTCGATGTAGAGGATGCCCTGAATGGTGACGTTTCCTGCGAATGTGGGGTTGGTGCCGGCAGCGATCACGGCGTTGGGCAACGTCATGCTGCTGCCGCTGAGGTCGCTGCCCGGGCCGATGACAGGTCCCGTAGCGTACTGGCGGAAGCGTTGCACGTCGGGCACGGGGAACTCCGGCTGGTCTTCCTCCGCAACCATGTGGACCTCGCCGCCGAGATTGAGGGCGCCGCCGCAACTGATGCCGGCCTGGGGGTTGCCGATGTCGATGTCGCCGGCGAGGGTGGCATTCTTGCCGATGTCTACCGCGATCAGATCATTGGGGCTCTCGACGTAGATGTCCGCCTCCCAGCCCTCGGTGGCTGCGAGGAACCTGGGATTGTACTGGAGCTCCAGCGGGCCCTTGGTGGCCATGCCGTAGTTGAAGATGGGGAAGTGGTACGGCTCGATCGTGTACTCCACCCGGATCGTGCGGGCCGCCTGCCGGCTGGAGCCCGTCACATACAACCGCAGCACCGTCGGATCGCACGGGTCCAGCGAAATATGGCCGGAGAAACTCTGCCCGGTGATCGGCTCGACGGCCACCGGAGGAATCGACCCATCGCTGTTGAAGATTACATTCGAAATGCTGTTGGCCTTCAGGTCGCTCCGGACGTTCAGGATGACCGTGGGCAGGTACTCCGCCACGGGCGTCGAACTCGGCATGCGCACCCGACTGAGCCAATATCGTACTACTTCCAAACCGGATTCGGCACTGGCGAACGCCTGGTTCGCCTGATGCTGGTTGTTGGCGATCTGCAGACTGGACCCGGACATAGAGGCCACACCAACCGCCAACGCCATGAAGACCACCAGAAAGATCGTGCAGGTGATCAGCACACTGCCCTTACGAGACGCGCGGGACCGCATGAATGTCCCCTCCTAAAATTGCTCCCGATGGCGTGCGTTGCAGCTTGTACTTCTAATGGGATGTCCCAATAAAACATAGAAAACAAAACTGGGAGTCCAAAAAACGAGCGCAGATCGTTTGGCGGGGCGGCAGGTGGTGCGTATACTTTCAGAGGGGGTTCCCCCCAGGCCGACGTAACGACATTGAGTCGTGAATCCGGCCTTGGCCGGATACATCGGTACGTGACACGCACCATTCCGCCGCCTCAGGTGCGTGTCACTTTTTTTGTGCGCGGAAAGCGCCGGTTTCATAGCCTGTGAGACGGATTGTCGCGGGTTCTCAGACGCGGCGCGGGATGCTTGGCGGGCGTGTGAGAAGCGCCGGCGGGCTCTCGGGGACAGAGGAACGGATTGTTTGCGGTCGTAGACAGGCCGCTGTTCCACTGTGATCGGAGCGGGTCTCCCCTCGCCATTGTGCCAGTACCGAAGCGGAACGACCGGCCTGCAAGGTATGCTCCACAAGGCCCCGTTGGACGGCGGCTACAGGATGATCTCTTGTGGTTCTTGCTGCTGCGGCTGGTGTAGCTGCGCCTGCTGTGGCTGCTGGGGCTGGCGTGGCTGCGGCTCTCGCTCCTGCGGAGGCTCGACGGGGATGGAGTAGGAGTCCTGGCCGGCCGCGTCGCAGGGGTCGAAGGGCGACCACCGGCTGCGTGCCTTTTTGACGATCTCGATCAGCCGTGCGATCACCACGTCCGGCGTGTCATCGAACGGGTCGATCACAAAGCTCTTCAACTGCTCATACAACTCATCGGATACTTTGAACGTCCTCATCGGTTTGCTCTTTCCAGATGTCTTGTGGTTCCTTTGCTTCATGCCTTCAAGCGTGCGAATAGCACCACGTAAAGTGTAAGAAACAATTCGATTCTCCGCCAAAGTGCCATGTCCCGCCCCGACTCGCGGATGTCCGTCCACCGTAGCATGGGCATCTTGCCCATGTCTTGCAGGGCCATCCGGCGCGTTCATAAAGGCAGGCTCTGATCCTGCACGTCATTGTCTTTCCACGGGCGAGACGCCCGTGGGACACACGGGCAGGATGCCCGTGCTACTTGTGAAATGCCCTCTGAGCCATGGTGCGGCGGTGTTGCGCCGATTTGCTCGCCTGCCGGGAGATTGGAATACTTTACTATAGGGTCGGACGGTCCCTGTACGGTGATACGGACCGCTCGACCCGGCTAGATGTGAATTCGGGGGTTTCATCAGTCATCACAGGGGAGAAGAACATGCCTCAATCACACGAGGACAAGAAGAAGGGCCCGACCACTCGAAGTCTCGCCCTGGTGCTTCTGGCCTGGGTGTTCATCTGCGGTCAGGGCTTACTGGCGGCGGGAAGCTACTACAACTATGGCGGCGTGGACCAGAAGACGGGTGTGGCGAAAATGCCCTGGAGTCTCGTCGGCCAGGGAGCGCAGAAGATGCGGGTGGTGGCCATGCAGGCCAAGCCCGATGTCATCGGCAACGTCGCGATCTTCCTGGCGGTGGCCAACACCTTGGGCCTGATCGCGCTGGTCTGCGGATTGCTGTCCTGGTCGCGGTCGAAGCATCGCAGCGGGAAACTGACCATCGCGGTCGCCGTAGCGGTGATCCTGGTCAACTCGATCCTGAATCTACCCTACGCCTAGGCTGCGGGCGCTCGTCGGGCCTCAGGCAGACGAACGGCACGCTCCGGTGGCAGCGGCAAGTGCGGGCCTGCTTGCAGTGTGCCCGTAAGGGCATGAGCAGGAGTTTCAAGTTTGATGTTTCAAGTGTGAAGCAGGAAGTGACAAGCGTCGAGTCTTTGCCACTTCACACTTCAAACTTGATACTTGACACTCTGAGCAGAACGCTTCACGGCGTCCCTGCAAACAAGACCTTCGGCCTTGCCGCTGACGCTCGACATTGAATCGTGTCGATGGCTGTACCTGGACAAAACTGCGATCTGACGTGGCGATTGCCGGCGGCGGATGGTATAACCTGCGTCATGCCGTAGCACGGAAGGCTCGGCACACGGCACGTTCATTGCCATTCGGAAAGGAGGCCGAAAATGCAAACGACCACTGCAATTCTGTTCGCCTGTATTCCCTGCTTTGCCAGCGCATCGCCTGCAACGGCCGTCGCGCCCAGTCAGTTCACCGTGGGCTCCTATTACTTCCAGTACTGTGTCGGTCCGCAGCCGGTCCGGTATGAGGAACAGAAGGGCCTCCAGGCGATGGCATCCGACGGCGTCTTCCAATGGATCAAGCCGGAGAATCTCGTCAAGACCTTCGACCACGAGGCGAACACGATCGAGGATTTCATCTTCACGGCCAACGCCGTCGACAAGCTCCAGGGCCGGTGCACCGTCGTCGTCGAGCCCAACGACTTTCCCGACACGGCGTCCACGTCCGACCATCGCCCGGTGCGGGCCACGTTTACCATTCTGACCGCCGCGCCGGATGTCGAGCTGCGCCAGCGGATCAGACAGCGAATCCTTGAGATTCGAGCCGAGGTCCAAGAGCTGGAAGCTCTCGTGCGTCAATTGCCGGACTGAGATATCGCTTATCTCGAGTCCCGGCTCATGGGCATGAGCATCGGCTACGACCCTATTACGCCGTCGGCTGCGAGGTCGGCGACACAGTCTTGTGGATCAAGAACCGGGCAGAAATCGTAAGTCCAGGCCCATCTCCGCGGATGGCCTTCATCGATGAGGGTGCGATGACTCCCGACGGCATCCAAGATCTGCAAGATTTCCAGATCGCCATCCGCGGCCGGCTTGGATACGATCCGTCGAAGCAGGCAGACAAAGGAGCCTTCATGGGCACAAGTCTCTGAGGTGAAAGGGGTGGTCAGTTCCTGGATCATGCCAGGCAGAACGAGGGCAGCCTCTGCTCTGGTTGCGGCGTCCAATCCGAGGACTGGCCTGAATGGATGGACCGTTCAAGGACTGCTGATCGCCGCGGCCGGCGGTCCTGCTACAGGAGGTCTTCGAGAAGCCTGTCCACGACAACGTCGAGCTTCTCCTCGATTTCGTATCGCCCTTCGGCGAGCTGGCGCTTGATATCGAGGATTTTCTCGACCCTGAACTGCGGCTCCTGTTGCCCTGTGGTTGTCGACCCCCCGGTCTGGTTCTCTGCGCACATCACTGAATCCATCTGGCATCCTGCCTCATAACGATGGTTGTGGCAACACAATAGCTCCATTTATGTACGATGGAACCGGGCCCGGGGAATAGGCAAAAGCCTCAAAAAGGGGTAGGGGAAATCCTCAATCGTGAATCTCCTGACGGGCAAATCCCGGTAGCTGCCTGCGCCTTGCACGCAGACGGCCTGCGTGTTCCGACGGGCTGCGCTTTGAGTGTTCGGGACAAGTCGATTCAGCGAATAGCCCCGTCACCGCCGGACTGCTCGGGCGTACCTATCGTGATAGTGGGCAGCTCAACGTGAGCGAGCAGAAGAAATTGCGATTCACTGATAAGAAGGAGATCGAGCCATGAGCATGCGGGTATTATCGATGTTGGGTATCTGGTTGACGCTGCTGGCCGTTGGATGGCCGCTGCAGGCCGCCGAGGTGAGCGTCGAGGTGGAGAACCTGGCGCCCACGGGCGGCGTCTTCCTCTCGCCCATGTGGGTCGGATTCGACGACGGGCAGTTCAAGCTGTCGACGGGCACAGGCGGCGTTGGACTGGACCTGCTGGCCCAAAACGGCGACACCACTGTTTTGCAGAAGGAATTCCGTACGGCCGCCACCAAGGGAGTTGACGGCGTCATCGACGCTTCGAAGGTCTGGTCAAGCTCGCCATTCTTCGGCCCGGGGACGTCGGGCACGCAAACCTTCGCGCTGGACCCGACAACCGACCGGTTTATGAACTTCGCCAGCAAGGTCTATCCCTTCACGGCTGCCTTCATCGCGAGCCAGAGCCCCATCGAGATCTTCGATGCCCAGGGCAAGTTCATGGGCAAGCAGATCATCACGGTTCTCGGCAGCGAGGTCCAGGAGGTGGCGCCCCTGACAAGTGGGACCACCGCGACCTCGAATAAGAGCCAGTCGACGAGCACAACTCGCCCAAGCCTGGCTGACAGACTGGCCAGCCTCACGGGCAATGGGGTGACTCTCACGAGCAAGGATGGATCCACGGTCGCTCACTTCGACGCCGTGGCGTCGAACCTGGAGCTGCCGAATACCGCGGTGGCCCGCATCACGATTGTCCCTGAGCCGGCCACGGTCATTCTGCTCGCAGGGGGCAGTCTGATGCTCCTGCGCAGGCGCCGGCAGACCCATCGACCGTAGTGATGCGGCGTAGCAGCCGGCGGATGCAGGGTTCCATCCGATCCGCGAGCCGGCGCAGCAGGCACATTCCGCCGTGCCGGCTCGCGGTGCATTGCTGTCACCGGCGAGCGACCCTGATCGAGAGCGAGCGGCCTGCGTCGAGGTGCAGAGGCTCCTTGAATTCCCGCGAGCCGTAGTTGCGCAGGCTGAATCGCGACAAGTCGAGCGTCCCGTGCAGAACGGACAGCTCCGCGGTCATGCCCTTGCCGGCATTCTTCAGCGTGCATGTGCCCCAGGCGTAGCCGTTCGACCAGAAGTACGTCCCTTTGATGGGCGCCCAGGTCATCGACTTTTCCACCCCGGAATACCGGAAGCCGGTGGACGCGGGCACGGCGGCCCAGCTTGACATGGCGCGGGCGTAGTGGTGGCCGCATTCCGGCTCGTCGAACGGATTGCGCTTGCACCCATCGTAGCGATCGCGGGCATTCTGGATACACTTAAGCCCTTGTTCGGTCTGGCCCTCGTACAGCATTCCGGCGGCGGCCGTGTACTCCAGGCCGGTCCAGACCTCGCTGAAGTAAGGGAACGGGTTGGCCGGCCGGTCCTTCGGGTAGTCGGCGATGAGCAGGCCCGACTCGTCGCCGAGGGCGTAGCTGCGCATGCAGTTGAAATGGCCGTAGAGGTTCTCCCGGTAGTTGTACTTCATGATGCTCGCCAGCGCCTTGCGCGCATGTTCGGGCTCGACGAGGTAGCCCAGCCCGCAGACGTGCGCCATGCACTGGCCGACGAGCTGGTCCACGAGACAGCCGGAGCCGAGCTGATAATCGGGCTTGGTCGGGTCCTTGGCGCCCATACCGACCAGCAGCGGGGCGGCGATGTCGGATTCGCTCTTGGGCGGGCGGATCTGATGCTCGTAATACTCGCCGTTGAACAGGTTGGCGTCGATCCACGTCCTGCCCTTCTCGAACAGGTCGTGACATGTGGCGGCGAATTCCGTGTCCCCGACGTAGCGGGCCATCTCCTCGGCGGCCCGCAACGCGCCGAGGTACCAGATGCCCATTTCCGGATTCGGCCCGTAGTACTCGACGTCCATCGTGTTGTGCTGGCAGCCCTCCATGACGCCGTCTTTGTCCGCATCCCAGCCACCGGGAATCCAGCAGAACTCGACCGCCTTCTTCACGTGCGGCCAGAGCGTCTTGAGCATCCGGTCGTCGCCCGAGAGCTGCCAGTCGCGGTACATCTTCATGATGCAGCCCGTCTGCCCGTCGGCAGCGGCCTTGCCGAATTCCTTGGCCCGCGCCAGCGGCAGGTTCACGCGGAAGCTCATCATCCCGGTCTCGTCCGTGGCCTGTCCGAACTCAGTCTCGCGCATCGACCTCGCCAGGCTGCCGAAAAGGAAGGCGGTGGCCTGCTCGTAGTTCCACACGTGGGTGCACGAGCCGTGACAGCAGCCGTCCTTGTCGCCGCAGCCCTCGAAGCCGTAGAACCGCCCGTCCTCCGTGCGAAAACACGTCTGCGTTCGCAGCGTGCTGACATTGAACAGCGCCGCCTCCTTGACCGGCTCGGGCAGATCGCTGTCGCAGAACGCCCGGACGAAGCGGACGGTCTCGGACTCCAGCGTTCCCAACTGCGGGGCGACCTTCTCCGCGACCTCCCAGGCGTCCTTGTATTGTGTCGCGTAGTAATTCCCGATCCGGTCCTGCTCGTTGTTCTTCGGGGTCCACGTCATGCGATTGGGGAAGTGCCAGGTGATGAGGAACGTGACAGCCGTCGCCTGCTTCGGCGGCAGTTCGACCGATGCGGCCAGCGACGCCATCGGCATATTCTCGTTCGTATGCTCGCGCTCTTCGAGTTTGCCGTCCCGGCTGAAGTCGTCCCAGAAATCGAGGGCGGAGCTGCCCCAGCCGCCCGGCGTCCACGAAACCCGATGTGTGATGCCGCCTTTGGCCGTTGTCGTCAGGGCGACAGTGCCCCACTGCGGGGCGCGGTCGGCGACGCCCTTGGAGGACATGAAGATGCCACTGACGTTCTGGCCCTGGCGGAACTCGTTGCGGTTGGCCTTGCCGCCGGCGGACAGGTCGCCCTTGTAGTCCCTGGTCTGGCCGGAGCCGTCATTGCCGATGAAGTTGGGCAGCACGCCGCAGACCGACGCCTGGAGCGGCTTGTCCGTCCGGTTGCGAAGGACATATCGCAGGACCGCCACAGGTATGCCGCTCACGTTGGGATCGGTGGGAATCAGCGGATTGAAGGCCTGCAGCGTCACGTCGATGGGCACATCCGGATCGGACAGCATGACCTGCCCAAGCGGATATGCGGCCGCGAAACGACAACGTCGAAATCGCGGCAGGCCGTGGTTCGGGACCGCACTACCGCTGGCCCCCTCGTACGCCGAAAGCTCGATAGGCCCCTCCATCGCCCGCGCGTATGTCCTACCCGCCGCGTCCTTCAGGAACACGACAAAGCAAGGTCCGAACGACCCTCTGGTCGGCACAAACCCCTTGGACGGCCGATTCATGATCTCCCAGTCGCGCAGATTTCCCCGCCCGCCGAGTGACACCGTCCCGGTCCCGATCCCGCCCAGCGGCAGTGCAATCGCCTCCAGGTGCTGCTGATCATACTCCCTCAAGATCGGCCAATCCGCTCGCGCATGCGCATCCACATGCACGCTCCCGACCACAGGTTTCTCCTGTGCAGCCAGAATCCCGACCCACCAGCCGCAGCACAGGACCACGACGAACATGAGGATGAGGTAACAAAAGGAATGCCGCTTCATGATGACCTCCTGACAACGCGTCACAATTCCGGAACGCACAATCACGCACCCGGCAATATATTCCCCCGCCGACCCCCTGGCAACCGAAATAGAGTCCCCTCCGGCGCTCAGAGGGCGTGCCGAGAGTAGCACGGGCATCTTGCCCGTGTGTCCCATGGGCGTCTCGCCCATGAGAAGGCAATAATGTCCAGGGCCAAGATGGCCCTGAGACTCATGGGCAAGATGCCCATGCTACGGCAAGCTGGCGTCTCACGCACCCTCTTGCTCGCTTCTTCACCTCTTGGGGACCGGCCCCCAACTCCCCGGCATTTGTTGCATTGGGCCAATAGCATGGTAGCAGAAAATGCTGCCTCGCAGGCCTTTCGGAAGCAACCGAAAACTGATAACTGGCTGCTGCCCTGGTTTCCATTTGCCTTTCCGCCGCCCTAGCCCTACAATATGGCTGTAGATCCGCGGATTGTTGTGCGCTACTGAAAATTGGTATGCTGTCCGGAATTGCAGACAGATTTCGGGTCCGAGCGTGACCAGTGATTAAGCTGCGAGACCGGCCGGTATGACTACATGGCAGACCGAATTGGAAACGATGAGTCGCATATGTTACAGGGCCCTCTTGACCTCGCCTCGTATAATAAGATTCCAACGCCGAGTCTGCTCTATAAGTACTTCAAGTACCACGCACCAGACAAAAGGGAATGGACGCAGTGTATCTTCGAGAACAACGAGATATATTTCGCAACGCCAAAGGATTTCAATGATCCCTTTGACTCGGTGAGGAGATTCGTCTATCCCACATCCCCGACTGAGCGAGAACGTTTCTTTAAGGCATGTGTCCGCCTGAGTCTCCCTCACCTGCCAGCAGAGGTTGCGGATCTGAAGGCTAGAGGATCGGTGGGAGCAGGCGATGATATACCGCACATGGAGAAGATATGTGATGAACTCACATATGAGATGCAGCAATTGAACGCTGTGTTCTGCATGACCGAAAAGAAGGACAATATATTGATGTGGGCCCATTACGCAGGCCAACATACCGGGTTCTGTCTGGAGTTCAGAACCGACAACCCATTCTTCTCTCGCGTACGACCTGTCATATATTGCCGATATCTCCCAAAACAGGATCTCGTGGAATTCTTGACGGCGGATATAAGCCGATTGCCGCTATACCTTGTGACTAAGGCGGAGGATTGGGCGTATGAAAAGGAGTGGAGATTGGCCGGCCCTGCGCCCGGTCCAGGCCCACGAGAATACCCTTCTGAATCGTTGACGGGCGTGATTCTTGGCTGCCGAATGGATGAGAAGAACAAAGAACAGATCAAACGGTGGTGCAGAGAACGAGAACCTCGTCCAACGCTCTATGAGGCGAAGCAGAAGAGAAGCGAATTCGGCTTGGACATCATTCCCATCTCCTACTGAATAACCTGTCGGCAGAGGCATGACGGAGGGGGTCAAACCTGCACTTTCCACATTCGGGAATTGAAGGTGTGCAGCACTATTCAGGGTCTTCTCGTCATCCCTTCGGCTCGCCTGCGGGCGGTGGATGTCATGGAGTGCCCTGGGATCAACTGTTGCGGTCAGGGGGGCAAACGGGGGGGGCAAACGGGGTCAGGTCTGCAATTAGCAATTATTCGGGACGTTGTCTGGGGACCTTATACTGACTTCGGGGGATCAGAGGCACGTGGCCCTTTTTCCCGGTATGTTCGTCTGAGCCATGCGGTCTGGCGGGCCTGATTGTTCGGCGCTATGGGGAATTCCGGACGGATTCTCGAAGGGAAGGGAACCGCAGGGGGGAATCCGAAACTCGAGTGTCGAAATCCGAAAGGAAATGAAGGGGAACCACAGATGAACGCTGATGAACGCCGATTAGGACAAGATGAGATGAGCCAATTGACGGAGACGGTGATTCGATGCGCTTTTGCCGTCAGCAATACGCGGGGGCGCGGATTCCTGGAGAAGGTGTATGAAAACGCGTTGGCGCATGAGCTTCGCAAGGCGGGTTTGAAGGTCGAACAACAGCATGCGATCACGGTCCATTACGACGGGGTAGTCGTGGGCGAGTATGCGGCCGACCTTCTGGCGAGGGCGTTCTTCTGATCGAGCTCAAGGGGGTCAAAGAACTCGATGACATCCACTTGGCTCAATGCCTGAACTACCTGAGGGCTACAAACCTTCACCTCTGCCTGCTGATGAACTTCGCCAAACCCAAGCTCGAAGTCCGCCGGGTCGCGAACAATTACTGAATATCAGCGTTCATCTGCGTTCATCAGCGGTTTCACAACACAAAGATCGGCGGCTGCATGATTCGGAGAACGTGGGCCATTGAGTAGAGGGCGGGGGCTATGGACCTTGTGCAAGTTCGCGGCGGCGCGGGGTGCGAAAGAGGAGGATGCCGGGGATGCAGGCGATGGCCATGATGGCCAGCAGCCGGAAGTCATCGACGTATGCCCACAGGCTGGCCTGTCGCGACAACTGGGCGCCCATGATCGCCTCTGCGGTTTGGCCGGCTTGGTACGTGCCGAGAGATGGCGAAAGAGCCGACTGGATCTCGTGCAACTGCTGCTCGTAGGCGGCGTCGTAGGGCGTCATGTGTCCGACCAGAAACGCCTGGTGCACCTGGGCTCCGCGGGCCAGGAAGGTGGTCATCATCGCGATGCCGGCGGCCGCTCCGATGTTGCGCAGGAGGTTGTAGATGCCGGTGGCATTGGGGATTTGCTCGTTGCGCAGCCTTCCCATCGCGCTGGTCGTCAGGGGGACAAAGATGAATCCCATGGCACAGCCGTTGATGACCATCGGCCAAATGACGTTGATCGGGGCGATCTGGAGATTGAGATTGCCGAGGGCGAAGGCCGAGTATCCGAGGGCCAGAAAGCCCCCGAGCAGCAGGACGCGGTTATCGACGAGGCCGACCAGGCGTCCGACCACGAACATCGCCACAAACGATCCGAAGCCGCGCGGGCTGACGGCCAGACCGCTTTGAAGGGCCGGATAGCCGAGCAGGGTCTGGAGGAACAACGGCAGCAGCGCGGTCGAGCCGTACATGATCGCTCCAATCATGGTGATGAGCGCGCAGCCGGTCAGGAAATTTCTGTCCCGCAGAATTCGCAGGTTGACGATCGGCTCTTTCGCCCATAGCTCCCAGATCGCAAATACCGGGAATGCGAGCAACGTTGTGACCAGCAGGGCGCGGATGAACGGAGAGCTGAGCCAGTCCTCTTCCTGTCCCTTGTCCAGCATGATATGGAGGCTGCCGACCCACACGGCCAGCAGGATCAAACCGATAAAGTCGATGCGGACCGCGCGGGCGCTGCGGATATAGGGCGGGTCCTCGACGAACGTCTGGACCAGCATGACGGCCAGCACGCCCACCGGCATGTTGATGTAGAATACCCATCGCCACGAGTAGTTGTCGGTGATCCATCCTCCCAGGGTCGGCCCGATGATCGGCGCCACGACGACCCCCAGGCCGAAAATCGCCATCGCAACGCCGCGCTTCGAGGGCGCAAAAGTCTCCAGGAGCACCGCCTGGCTGATCGGCTGCATGGCGCCGCCGCCGAGCCCCTGGATGATCCGTGCAAGGATCAGAGCGCTCAAAGAATTGGCGAGCCCGCACGCCACCGACGCCAGCGTGAACATCCCGATACAGGCCAGCAGGAGCCTCTTGCGTCCGAGCATGCTGCCCAGCCAACCCGTCGCGGGCAGCACGATGGCGTTGGCGACGAGGTAGCTGGTGAGCGACCACGTGGCCTCATCGGTGCTGGCCGACAGATTGCCGGCGATGTGGGGCAGGGCCACCGTCACCACCGTGCTGTCCAGGACGACCATGAAGGTGGCGGACATCACGGCGGCGGCAATCAGCCAGGGGTGAGCCTTGGGCTGCCATGACTCCGCCGGGGCGGCTGCGGATGGCGTGGGTATCTGTGACATTCCGTCGGTGCTCCGCAAGAAGGCCGTCAATGAGACGAGGGAGTCGCCCCGCGTTCCGTCGTCGCTGCACGAACGGGCGGGGACACGATCGGCAACGGATGCTGTTGACGGCCGGCGCCTATATACACCTTGGGCACTACGGACATCCCCGGCGCCAGCAGCCACCGGCGCGAGACCTCGGAATCGAACACGATCTTCACCGGCACTCTCTGGACAACCTTGACGTAGTTGCCGGTGGCGTTTTCGGGGGGCAGCATGCTGAAGCGTGCGCCCGATCCGGCCTGAATGCTGTCCACCTTGCCGTGAAAGACCTCGCCCGGGTAGGCATCCACCTTGATTTGCACGTCCTGCCCGCGACTCATGTGCGCGATCTGGTTCTCCTTGAAATTCGCCGTCACCCAGACCTCGGGCTGAACCACCGCCAGGATGATCTGCCCGACCTGGACGTATTGTCCCTGGCGTGCAGTCCGGCGGGCCACTCGTCCGCCCACCGGGGCCGTGATCGTCGTGTAGGACAGGTTCAGCTCCGCCTCGTCCACCGCCGCTCTCGCCTGATCGACGGCGGCCTGGGTGTTCTTCATCTGCGCGACAGCGGCCGCGATTTGCTGTGGGCTGGTCCTGGCGGCCGCCAGCGTTCCTTCAGCGTAGGCCTCCTTGGCCCGGGCTTCGGCTACGGCGGACTCGGCGGCCGAAGCCTGCTTTCGAGCCGCTGTCAGATTCGCCTCCGCGGCATCGGCCGCCGCTTGTGCCGCATCCAGTTGCTGCTGTGACACGGCGCGCTCGTCCAGGGATTTGTAGCGTTTGAGATCGGCCTGACGACGGGTGGCCTCGGCCTCGGCGGCCGTCACGTTCGCCTGGGCCGAAGCGACCTGAGATTTGCTCGATTCTATGGCGGCCTTAGCTTGTTCCACCCCCGCCTGAGCCTCGGCTGTTGCCGCCTCTGTGTTGGCCCGAATCAGGTCCACGTTCGTCCTGGCCGCCTCCCACTTTGCCTCGGCGGCTTCGAGCGCCGCCTTCGCCTCGTTCAGCCTGGCCTGGAGATCGCGCGGGTCGATCCGCACCAAGACCGCCCCGGCGGCGATATCCTCATTATCCTGGACCTCGACACTCTGGATTATGCCCGGCACCTTGGCGCTGACCTGAACGATCTCTCCGTCGACGAAGGCATCGTCGGTGCGCTCGTACTGGCGGGCGTGCAGCCAATAGGTCCGGCCGCCGAGGCCTCCGCCAACGATCAGGAGGGGAAGGAGGATCAGGAGAATCGGCTTCGTGCGGCGGTGCTTCTCAGATGGCCGATGTTTCTCCGGATGCTTCTGCCATTCTGTTTCTTCTCGGTCCTGGTTGCTGCTTGCCATAATGTCAATTTCTCCGATACGTCAGAAGAGATCGTCGCGCAAGGGACTACGGTTGTGCCTGTTTTCGCTCTGTCTGCTGAGGCGAGTTGCCGGTCTCCCACCCTCCGCCGAGGGCCTTATATAAGGCGACCAGCGAGGTGGTGACTGCGGTTTCGCTTTGCAGCAGCTCCTCCTGCGACTGGTAGAGTTGCCGCTGGGCGTCGAGCACGCTTGTGAAATCCGTCAGACCCTGCCGGTAAAGCCCCTCGGCAAGCTCCGCAGATTCTTCATTGGCCTGGACGGCCGCCTGAAGGGACTTGCGCCGGTTCTGTTCCGTGACGAAGGCCGTCAGGGCGTCGTGGACTTCCTGCAAGGCTTGCAGGACGGTCTGCTCATACCGAATCAGCGCCTGCTCCTGCTGAGAGTCGCGCACCTTGACGACGGCGCGCAGCGCTCCGGCGTCGAAGATCGGCCAATGAACGGCCGGACCGAAAGCAAAGGACCGGCTGTCCCCGGTCAGCAGTTTGTCCACGTCGGAGCTTTGGAGGCTGAACGAGCCGGACAGCGAGAACCGGGGGTACAGGTCCGCTACCGCCACCCCTACGCGGGCGGTGGCCGCCGCCAGCTCGCGTTCGGCCCGCCGAATATCGGGCCGGCGGCGCAACAGCTCCGACGGCACGCCCGTGGCGACCTCCGCCGGAGGCACGGGGACCGGCCTGGCCGGGGACAGCACCTGCACCAACTCTCCCGGCTGGCGTCCCGTAAGCACGGCCAGGGCGTGCATGGCCTGCCATTGCAGCCGGCTAAGCCGCGGAAGGCTGGCCTCGGTTGTGGAAACCTGGGCGGTGGCCCGAGTGACATCCAGGTGCCGGGCGACGCCCTTGCGAGCCTGCTCCATCGTCAGTTCGAGCGTCTGGCGTTGTGCCTGGAGATTGCGATTGGCGATCTCACGCTGCTGCTGATACCCTCGAAGCTCGACATAATTGCGGGCCACTTCCGCCAGCACGCTGACGAGGACGGTGCGCTGATTCTCCACGCTGGCTTCGAGGTCCGCGTTTGCCGCCTCGACCCTGCGTCGAACGCCGCCGAAGACGTCCAGCTCCCAGGAGGCGTCGAAGCCGACCTGATAAAGGTCGGCCTCCCAGGGAAAGCCGGGCACGTCAAACGCGTTGTAGGGCCAGGCATTCTTACTGGCGCGGTCTCGCGAGTAGGCGGACCCGACGTTGACGTCCGGATATCGCCCGGCGCCGGCGGCGGCCCGCCTGGCGCGGGCCTCGCGGACACGAGCGGTTGCCAGGCGCAGGTCGTGGTTCGCTGCTATCGCCTGCTCCACGAGGGAATTCAGGTTGGGGTCGCTCAGTGCGGCCCACCACTGAGCCGTTTGACTCGGAGCCGTCATGATGATGCCGGGTTGCGTTGCGGCCTCCGAAGGCAGCGGCTCGAACGCCGCCTCCACCGGCATCGGAGGCGTCTGGTAATTCGGTCCGACGCGGCAGCCTCCCGCGATCAGACACAGTGACAATACGATGAACAACACGCGCATCATGGATATCTCTTGAAGTCGAAATATTACCTTTACCACAGGTTGGACTCTTCTGCAAGAGGAAAACGCTGGACATGCCAGACCGGGCGGGATATACTTGCCCGCAGTAACTATTACCAAAGGCAACCAAATGAAGATGTCGACCGAACGCTGTGCCGCCGCTGTGCTTGAAGCGGTCCCCGCTGCGATGCGGGTCATCCGTCAGCATATGCGTTCGCACCGGTTGGCGGGCATTTCCATCCCCCAGTTGCGCGTGCTGGCGTTCCTGGACCGTTGCGGGCCGGCGACGCTGTCCGCCGTGGCCGAGCACGTCGGCACGACGCTGCCCTCCATGTCGCGGATGATCCAGTCCCTGGTCGAGGAGCGCCTGGTCCTTCGCCATCCGGGATCGCCCGACCGCCGTGCCGTCTGTCTGGAGATTGCCGCCAAGGGCCGGCGCGCTCTGGAAATCGCCCGCAAGGCGACCGTGCAGCAACTGGCGAGGCAGATCGGCTCGCTCAGGGCCGATGAGGTGGCCCGGCTCAAAGAGGCGATGAGCCTGCTGTTGCGCGTCGTTGCCGTTGGGAATGGTCAGCGCCAGTCGCAAGAAAAGGTGTCCTGATGCTGATTGAGACTCATTCGCTGCGCCGATGTTTCGGCGACCTCGTCGCCGTCAGCGGGCTTTCGCTGATGGTGCCGGCCGGCGAGATCTTCGGCCTGGTCGGACCCAACGGCGCCGGCAAGACCACGGTGGTCAAGATGCTGACCACGCTTCTGCCGCCGACCTCCGGCACGGCGACCGTCGCAGGCTGCGATGTCGTCACAGATTCCGCCGGTGTTCGCAGGGCCATCGGTTACGTCCCGCAATTGCTCTCGGCCGACGGCGCTCTGACCGGCTATGAGAACCTGTTGATCTTCGCCAAGCTCTACGACATACCCCGTGCCGACCGCCGGGAGCGCATCGCGGAAGCCCTGGCGTTCGTCGAGCTGCAAGAGGCGAGCAATCGCCTGGTCCGCACCTATTCCGGCGGCATGATCCGTCGCCTCGAGCTGGCGATCGCATTGCTGCACAGGCCCAGGGTGCTCTTCCTCGACGAGCCCACGATCGGGCTTGACCCGCTGGCCCGGCAGTCGATCTGGCGGCAGATACGCTTTCTCGTTCAAGCGCACGGCATGACCGTGCTGATGACTACCCACTTTATGGACGAGGCGGACGCGCTGTGCGACCGCGTTGGCGTCATGAACCGCGGCGACCTGATCGTCGTGGGCACTCCAGGCGAGCTGAAGACGGCAGCGGGCGGTGACAAGGCGACGCTGGATGATGCCTTCGCGTTCTTCACAGGCGGCCGGCTCCAGACGGAAGGAGGATATCGTGACGCCGCTCGAACCCGGCGCACCGCCGCCCGTCTTGGCTGACGAGAAGGCGGCGCCGCCCAGCCTCCCCTGGCGAATTCGCTCCATGCTGCGGAGCACGATGGCCGTCACCGAGATGGATTTCCGCAAGCTGCGGCATGACCCTATTGAGCTGCTCACGCGAGCGATTCAACCGACCCTGTGGCTGGTGATCTTCGGCCAGGTCTTCGCGCGGACGCGGGCGATTCCTTCGGGCAACCTGCCGTACCTCGACTTTATGGCGCCGGGCATTCTGGCGCAAAGCGTGCTGTTCATCGCCATCTTCTACGGCATCGGCGTCATCTGGGAGCGCGATTTGGGCCTGGTGCACAAGCTGTTGGCGACGCCCGCGCCGCGTGCCTCGCTGGTCGCCGGCAAGGGTCTTGCCGCCGGCGGGCGAGCACTGTCGCAGGCCGTGTTCATCTATGTGCTGGCGTGGCTGCTGGGGGTAAGAGTCAACTGGAATCCGTTGGCCATGGCCGGCACGGCCATCACGGTCATTATCGGGGCGGCCGTCTTCTCGACCTTCTCGCTGGTCGTCGCGTGCATCGTCAAGACACGCGAACGGTTCATGGGCATCGGCCAGGTACTCACGATGCCGCTGTTCTTCGCCAGCAACGCGATTTATCCCATCAGCATCATGCCCGCCTGGCTAAGGGTCGTCGCCCATTTCAACCCGTTGACGTACCAAGTAGACGCGATCCGCTCGCTGATGGTCCAGGGCGGCAGCAGTGCATACGGCTTGGCCGTGGACTGGGGCGCGATGTGCCTAATCCTCATCCTTCTGACCGCCATCGGCGCCCGCCTCTACCGAGGACTGGCACGGTAGGCCGGAATGACGCCGTCGCACGTGATCCGATTCACACCTTGGTATTTGCAGGCGGAAAAGCCGGCGTCACGGGGCGCTTTTCGTGGCCCCGCGCGTCTGGGCGATGATCCAGTCGGAGATCGTCTGCAGGACCTCCGGAGACATGGTCTCCTCGCTGTGCGCCGTGTTGAATCCGTGGGTCAATCCGGGGAACTCCCGGACTGTGAACTGCGTGTTGCCGCCGGCTTTCAGGGCTTGCTCGATTCCTGCCAGGTTCTCCTTGGCGGGGACCTGCATGTCCTTCTCTCCGTTGAGGGCCAGCACGGGGCACCGCACCTTCATGAGAGTCGCGCGGGGGTCATACCGCACATCACACCGCCAATGGTATTTGAGCTGCTCCGCAATCTCACGATCCAGACCGCTGTCCGGCCAGCCGAGCTTCTCCTTCTCGTCTGCGGTCAGAGTGGCGTGCAGGGCACGGATCTTCTTCTCCGCCGTCGCATTGTCCGTGTCCTCGCGCACCAGGGCATAGAGCCGCTGATACCAGGAACGCGTCAGGGCGAGCGTGTTCTCGTCTGCCCCGCGCATTTTGGCGGCCAGGAGCTTCTGGAAAATGATGATATCCCCGTTATTCTGTCCCAGCCCGGCCAGCATCACGAGGAAGGCGACGTCCGACGATTGTGAGGCCAGGATCGGGCCGACCACGCCGCCCTCGCTGTGCCCGAGCAGGCCGATGCGTTTCGGATCGATTTCCTGGCGGGTCTTGAGGTATTCCACGCCGGCGCGGACATCATCCGCCAGGTCGTAGATCGTCGCCGCTTCGAAGTCGCCGGTCGTCTGGCCCACCCCGCGCTTGTCCACCCGCAGGACCGCGATGCCCATTCGGGTCAGATGGTCGGCGAGCACGAGGAACGGCTTGTGGAAAGCCACTTCTTCATCACGGTTCAGGGGTCCTGATCCCACGATGAGTAGAACGGCCGGAAATGGGCCCTTTCCCTTGGGCATAGTCAGTGTCCCTGCGATCCGGACTTTTGCCGATGGATTCTCATAGCCCACGTCCTCGTCCAGGTAAGGGTAGGGCTTCCTGGGGGTCTGCGGACGGATGATCTCGGGGAACTTGTCCACCCGCTTCATCACGAGAGGCGTGGTAGTCCCGTGCTGGAGCCAGTTTCCCTCGATTGCGTTGGCGTCCGTCGCGAACTTCCCTTCGTAGGCGCTGCCAATGACGTCCATTTCCACGCGCACGCTGTCGCTGCTCAACTTGACCGCACTCATGGGATAGGGCAAGCCGTTCTGGTCGATGCTGCGCATCGATCCGGTGTAACCGCCTGCCTGTCCCTGCGAGATCTCGAAGGCGATGCGCAGTTTCACCTCGCCGAAGGTAATGGTCCCCAGCCATTTTCCGGCGATATTCGGGGGCCCGGCCGGGCTTGGAGAGGCTCCCCAGCCGATGCCGGCCACGGCTCCTGTCCAGACGATCGCCGCAATCATAAGTGCCATGGATGGTTTCATTTTCGTACCCTTTCCAAAGAGGAATACTGTCCGCTGTTTCCAGTTGCCAAACACGCGCCGACCGGGCCGAAGGAGAACCTCCCGCGGCCGAACTCCTCGGCGATACTTCTACTATTACAGTCGCAAGAGCCTTCAAAACTTTGCAGTCCTCGTTCTACCATTTTGTCACCGGGGGAACGAAGGGGGTCAAACCTACGCTTTCCACACCGGGACCACTCAAGGTATGCAACACTTCTCAAGGTCTTCTCATCATCCCTTCGGCTCCCCTGCACGGCGGCAGGGGACGCTTAATATTCCAGGTTCTCAGGTCGCCGGCAAGGGGTTTATCGCTTTGAGGCCGCCGGCGTGATGCATTGCACGGACCGCCGAAAGCGGCCTGGAAAGGGCGCCAGCCACAACCATGTCGGAGGCCCCAAAGCACCAAACTCCCGCCGCGAAGCGGCGGAATCGACCGTCGGGATGAGGCACCCCCATGATCGAGACGATTCAATCTCAAGAACATGGGACGCCCCCTCGGGCGCCTTCGGTTCACGCCGACGAGGCGGAAATCGGCGCTGTTACTCCTTTGGGGACAGGGGGTTACGTTTACCGTTAGGAATATGCGTGAATTTTTTGTGGACAGATAACTTTCCGTGCTTTATTATTTGACCATGTTGTGTAAGGCAATCGTTTCGGGCCGGCGGGTCGCTGCCGGCCTGTGACAGAGAGAAAGGAAGGGAGAAACCATGGCGCAAGCGAGTTGTCACAACTGCATTTACTCCTGCTGGGACCTGGGCCAGGCGGTGCAGAGCATGTCCCTGGGGTGGTCGCACCGGCCGATGTGCGCGAACCATCCCGATTCGCCTTCTCTCATGCGGCCGACGCCCATCGGGAAGACCTGCCGGAACTATCGGCCCAGGCTCGCTACACCCGAAGGCGACGTCAGGCGCATCCCGCTGGGCGGCGGGTTGCATGCCTACGTCGACGCCGCCGATTACGAATGGCTCAATCAATACTGTTGGCAACTCTATGCCGCCGGATACGTTGCCCGCCTGGAGAAGCGCAAGGTGGTCCTCATGCACCGCGAGATCATGCAGCCGCCCGAGGGGATGGTCGTGGACCACATCGACGGCAACAAAGCCAACAACTGTCGGGTCAATCTCCGCGTCTGCACGCCGCCGGAGAATCAGCACAACCAGGCCAAACGCCGCGGAGCCTCCTCCCAGTTCAAGGGCGTCGGTCGTGACAATCGCTGCGGCAAGTACCATGCGAGATTCACGCACAACGGCATCCCCATGTGGCTGGGGTATTTCGACGACGAGGTGGAGGCGGCGCGGGCCTATGACTACAAGGCGGTCCAGTGCTGCGGCCCGTTCGCCCGCCTGAACCTGCCCGAGGAATGGCCCCCCGAGCGAATCCAGGAGGTCTACGCCGCGTACCAAGCCGCTTGCGGGAACGCAACAATCTCAGATACGTCTTCGCGAATGAACTCAGCCACGCAGATCGAATCATGTCATTCCCGCGAAGGCGGGAATCCAGGTTCTTCCACCACAGAGGGCACAGAGGCCACAGAGAAACCGATGGTGGCGCAGGTACACCCCGTTTCCCATCCAACAACCGACAACAATCAACCATCAACCAGCACCCCTCCTCCAACCGCAGATGAACGCTGATAAACGCTGATTTGGACCTTGTCATTCCTGCGAAAGCAGGAATCCAGGTTCTTAACCCGCAGAGGTCGCGGAGATACGCAGAGGCTGAAAAGAAGAACGTACGGAGGTAGGAGGGCAAGAGCCAACCCACGCCTGAACTCTAACGGCACCGTGAAATTAGTATTGTGTCCCTAATGGCACTAAGTTAAGGGGGATCGAGGCCAAGGAAACGGCTTGCTTGCCTGCCCAATCGGCGATATTTCCACCCAAGGGGCACTTGACCCAGCCTCTGGCCCCGACGAATATGCTTAACTTAGTGCCATTATATTGTGTCCCCCGAATTCCCCCGAATTCGTCACTGAGAACCGCCAACCGATCATCTCACGCAGAGACGCAGGGACGCAGAGACGCGCGGCGGGCAGGATCAGCCAAAACTCTGAACGCCAGAGGGCCCACCTCCAGATGGAATAAGCTGTCCCCGGAACTCTTCCCGGGAACTCCATCAACCCCCTGTCACTCGCTCTCACCATTGTCTTCGACTTCGGGCAGTTCTTCTAGGCCACGGCCATCAATCATGTTGCTGAACGTGAGCATTTCTCCTCGCAGACGCTCGGTCGCAGTGCGCTGACTCTGGCGAGCGCGAAGAATGGCCGCAGTCAGTCGTCGTTGCTCCTGTGGATCAGATGGGAACCAGATTTCCAGCGCCTCGAAATCACTGATTTGGGTCCGACGACGGTTGCTGTGACCTGTCGTGATGGCACGAAAGGCACGCTGATAGTAACGTGATCTCAGGAGCGTCTGAAGGAATTCCGGGGTGAGACGAGGGTCCGTTATCTCATAAATTGGGAATTCCTTTGTGACTAGGCCACCGTCGAATGCGCGCGGCACAATGGCAATGCAGCCTTTCCAGAGGTCAATTGAAGAAAAGACCACGTCGTTCGCCTTTGCTGCAAACCAATCCCCGGGGCTTTCAGCGAAATAGGCTCCCACCCACTCTGGCGGGTTATTTCCCTTGCCTGCGGCTCTGGGCCTGATCTCTCCCATTTGGGAAATCGTCATGACAACGTAGGATTCGTCTGGGGCACTGAATTCAGCAGGAGTTGTGCGCCGACACATGATTTCGCCGATGCATGCACGTTCCCATCCAGGAGGCCCAGTGCGGTTTGCTTCCTGTTGGAAGAGATGGTATTTGGGATCGAGCCTGTGGCTCGCATGGGTGCGCCATAGAACGTCGAACATCTGTGCCATGCAGTCTGGCTGTGTTCGGCTGGAATAGGCGGGATCGTTTTGGAAGCTGCGCCATTCTCCAAGGATAGTACCATCTTGGTTATCTGCCAAGCATCCGTTGTCTCCAGGTCGATAGAGGTCGTTCAGTTTGGAATGTCCGCCTGCAGGTGTATATCCAACATGATTGGCCTCGGCGAGGAAGACTCGGCAGTTTGAGTTGGCCCGGAGGATCGCGGACTCGACGGCTTCTCCGATGTCTGCATGTCGGCTATTCTCAAGTGCTGTGTCCCTTTCCTGCACGACGCCAGCCAGGGCTCTGTCGAAATCCCGCTTTTCCTGTCGTTTGAACTTCCTAAAGAAGAGGATAGAAGTCTTGTTTTGCGCTCCCGACTTGCGGAACGCATGGTCAGGCAATGAGATGATGGCTTCGATTCGTCCTGATTGAGCCAGAAGTAAGCGTGTTTGGGGACAGTTTGATTGTGCTCCTTGGTTGTTCAGTAGGCCATCGGGGAGTACCAAACCAAGTTTTCCGCCAGGCTCAAGGAGATCGATACATCGCTCCAAGATGACCTGCTCAGAATCAACCTTGGATCGCCCGGCAGCTACGGAGAAGTTGGCAAGCTGATTCGTTCCAAGATGGTCTTCGTCGTTTTCCGCCACCTCATCCCCGAAGGGTGGGTTCCCAACTATCTTGGAGAATCTGGCCGATGGCGGGTTAAACCTGGGGTTGGCAAAGACAGCATCGAGGCATGATCGGTTGGCTTCGATATTCGTATGCCCATCGTGATGCAAAAGAAGGTTGATCTTGCAGATACGAGCGAGCACTTCGTGAATCTCAATCCCAAAAACGTGCGACAATGCGAAGTCGGTCTTCAGTCTCTCGAGCATGGATTCGGGTTGCCCGGCAAAGTCCCTGTCCACGCGATGCCATGTCTGGAGCATCGTTTCCAACAAGAACCCGCCGGAACCCGCTGTTGGATCAAGCACATAGTCGTCGGGTGTAATGTTGAGCACCGCAACCGTAAAGCGAGCCAGCTGCCTCATCGTGAAGTATTGGCCGAGCTCACCACGGAAGACGGCTCCAAAGAACTCCTCAAAGGCCCTGCCGATGCTGTCCACGTCTGTGCGAGTGAAACAAACGCCTTGGAGTACGCGCACCACTTCGGTGACCTTGGTATCTGTCAAATTGATACGCGTCTCCGCTGGGAAGATGGTAGGATCACTGCGTGCTGCTTGTGCGAAAAGGGAATGAATTCGGTTAGCGACAGCAGCCGTGGTCTCACGGGTCCCAAATTGGAAGCGCCGAGGGTGTCCCGTGGGAGTAGTGCGCTCATCAACGACTTTCGCAAAGAGCAGCTTGCTCCACTCATCGAAAGCTGTGAGCGGATCTCGTCGTCCGCCAGCCCAAATGATGTAATGGGCTCGGCGGATGCGTGCTGCCAGCGCACCGGTTGCCATAGGTTCGATGTCGCCATCTTGTCCAGCAATGTATACATATTCAGGAGTGTCGCCATATTGGTTCGGGAGCGCGTTTCGGTCCCCCAATCGGTTCTCTTCCCTCTCGTCCGGTGGAAAGCCGGCTATGTCGTACAACGTCGAGATGCCGAATTCATCATATAGAGCAAGTGGTGCACGTAGAGAATTCGCGTTGCCAAAGACCTGTTCGACCCACTGTGCCCTTGCAGCTCTTCTTTGCCCAGAGCTCTTGTTCTCTACCACAAGATATGGCTCTCGACACCGATCATCACGGTAGACCACGACATCCGCGAAATCTCCTGGAATGCGACGAGGGACCGAAACTTCAGTGCGTATCCGATTTGAAGGATAGTCCTTTGCGATTATCAGCCAAGCAACCGTGAATGCCCGAACCCATTCTTCCGGGTCAGTCCACACATAGGATTTCTGTTGGTTCAGATTGTACGTGACGCGGTCCGCAGCTATTCGAATAATGCCACGCCGAATTGCTTCCGCAACGAACTCATTGGACAGTGCATCTTCAATACTATCCAAAGGCATAAGCTTCCTCGCTCGCGTGCGAATCAGCCCTGTCTAAGGATGGCTTGTTCCTGTGAAGGGGTGCTGTGCCTGAAAAGCAGAGGGGCGTGACCTACTCGCGCCCCGCATCAGGCACTGGCATGCCCTCACTGGAACGCTTTCGGGCACGCCCTGTTTGGGGCGTGCCTCGAAGCGCCGTCCAGTGAATTGAAATTGCCAGTTTCGATGCGGACAGCAGCCGAAGCTACGCGACTTTCAGTTGTCGAATTCGACTATTCGATCTTCTCCAGTTGTTGGCTCCGGGCAGGGCAACACCCCCTGCCCTTAATGTCAAGATGCGAGTCTACCCTGGTCAGGGGCCTCACGCAAGAGGGGAACTGACGCCGTTCATCGGCGTGCATCCGCGGTTCTACTCCCTCTATGGTGCGCGATTTGTCGTGCTCTGCCCCTTCGGGGAGTTACTTGACTCCTAGGACGTCGGACATGGAGTAGAGGGCGGGGGGCTTGTCGATGAGCCATTGAGCGGCTCGGAGGGCGCCTCGGACGAGGGTGTCCCGGCTGTGGGCCGTGTGGTTCAGGGTGATTGTCTCGCCCAAGGTGCTGTAGATCACGGAGTGGACGCCGGTGATGTCGCCGGCTCGGATGGCGTGAATGCCGATCTCGCCCTTTTTGCGCAGGGCGTCTTTGCCGCTTCGGCCGTGAATGAGGCTGCCTGGGTACTCCCGGCCGGTGGCCTCGCAGATCTTCTGGGCCAACGTCAGGGCGCTGCCGCTGGGGGCATCCTTCTTGAATCGGTGGTGTTCCTCGATGATTTCAATGTCGTAGTCCTCGCCGAGCATCGCAGCCGCTTTGCCGACGAGCGAGAACAGGACGTTCATGCCAACGCTCATGTTCGTGCCGTAGAGGATGGGGATCTTGCGTGCGGCGGCCTTGATCGCGCCGTGCTGGGCCTCGCTCAGGCCGGTTGTGCCCATGACCAGCGGGATGCGGTTGGCAGTGCAGCTCTTGACCGTCTGATCGGCGGCCTCCGGCACGGAGAAGTCGATGGCCACGTCCGCACCGGTTGGCCAGGCGTCGCTGATGGGGACATTCAGGGCCCCGACTCCCGCCAGAAGGCCCGCATCCTTGCCGGCTTCCGGGTGATCCGGCTTGTCAATGGCCGCGACGATATCGAACCGGCCGGACTCCACGGCCAGAGCGACGACTCGCCGGCCCATCCGTCCGGCTGCACCCACAACCACCAGTTTTGACCCCATCTGCAACTCCTTCGCTCGTTGAAAACGCCCCAGTTCCTTGAGATCTTTGCCGGCCCGCTGACAACATCCGGTGTCGTTTGTTTGTAGTGTACCCGTAAGGGCATCGCTGCGCGTGTCGCGGGCTTCCAGCCCGCGATTCGAGGGCGAGACGCCCTCGACACGGGAAACGCCTTATGGCGTCACTGCAAACGCTGCTCTCGACCTTGATGCTGCCACCGGTCTTGCTGCCCTGTGTAGCTCGATTTCAAGAACACGGCAGCCGGCCGCCCGTCTACAGATCTTTTGGCCAGGAATATACCTGCAGGTGGGCGGGTTGACAAGGTCCAAGCGAAGGGTCGCCTGGAAGAACCAAACCCATCCGCGTGGCGTACTATATATAGTGGTTCTGAGCCTCGGGCCGCTATGCATATACTTTCTTTTGTGGACGAGCGTGACCGCTCGGGAGCATGCCGGTGGCGAAAACCTCTCGGCACTTGTCGTTGTATCACGTCACCTTTCTATCCGGCTGGTGCCAACCGCCGATTTTTGTACAGATCAGGCACATATTATAGGGCTTTTTGGCGTGTCCGCGGGTGCAGCGGGCAGGATGGCGGCCAATAGTTGAGCACAGGGCCCAAAAGGCCAAAATCTGCATAAAAAGTTATTGCTACTTGTCGGGCTGACGATTAATATAGTTACGTTTGATTCGTAGGCTTATGGCTACCACAGCCGTCAGCGTGCTGGGAAAGGTGTATGGAGTGATTCTGGCTGGACGTGTGAACAGTGCAGCGGCATGAGCATATAAAGTATGTAGGGTGCTGCATTTGTGACCCGAGGGTGGCTGTGGGTATGACGTTTCCGCTTCAGTGTCGTAATGCCAGCGAGGTTGATGGGGTTTGGCTGGCACAACAGAAACAAGGGCCAAACCGTTGTCGGAGGCGACTGATGTAGGCGAGAGGTAGATGACAACCTCGGTCGGGCAGGGCAACATTGGAGTGGAAACAGTTCAAGAGTTTCCACTCTTTTTTTAGCCTACGGACAGGGTGGTTTGGCGACCGGGCCTCGCAGGTGGACGGATCCCCGAGGCGGGGCTGTCGTCGGATGCAATTGGAGAGCAGCAGTGTTGTAGAGAGAACGGCATGATGAATCAGGAACTGTTGAGAATCGTCGAGAACATAGCCCGTGACAAGAATATCGACAAGGAGTCGATCTTCGTCGACCTAGAGGAAGCAATGGGGGCGGCTGTGCGCAAGCATTTCGGCGAACCCGACAGTAACATCGTCGTTCAAATCGATAGGAACACGGGGAAGGTGAGCGCCTTGAAGGACAACGAGCCGATCGACATCATGCGGCTGGGGCGCATCCCCGCGCAGACGGCCAAGCAGGTGATGATCCAGAAGATCCGGGCCGACGAGCGGGACAGCATCTTCAGCGAGTTCGCCCAGCGCAAAGGGCAGCTCATCAGCGGGTCGGTGGTTCGCTACGAGGGCGGGACGCTGATCGTCAGCCTGGACCACTGGACGGAGGGGTTCATGCCCAAGGGCGAGCAGATCATGGGCCAGACCCACCGGCCGGGCGAGAGAATCCGCTGCCTGATCCTCGATGTGAAGGAATCGGCCAGCCAGGTGAAGATCATCCTGTCGCGGACCCATCCGGATTTCATCCGGCGGCTGTTCGAGTCGGAGGTCCCGGAAATCGCCGAGGGGATTATCGAGATCCGGGCTTTGGCGAGAGAGGCGGGCTACCGCAGCAAGGTGGCCGTCACGTCGTACGATGACAAGGTGGACCCGGTGGGGGCCTGCGTGGGCGTCCGGGGCAGCCGGATCAAGAACATCGTCGACGAGCTCGGCGGGGAGAAGATCGATATTGTCCGATGGAACGACTCGTCGCAGACCCTGGTGGCCAACGCGTTGATGCCGGCCAAGGTCAGCGAGATCGCTCTGTGCTTCGAGTTGGGTCGGGCCACGGTGGTGGTGGAGGAGGATCAGTTGAGTCTGGCGATCGGCAAACACGGGCAGAACGTCCGCCTGGCGGCACGGCTGACCAACTGGGACATCGATATCCTGACGCCGGACGAGTACAACCAGGGGATCGAGCGGCTGGCCACGTGCGTCAAGAGCGTCGCGGGCGCCGACGAGGTCCTGGTCGACAAGCTTATCGCGTTGGGCATTATCTCCGTTCTTGATCTGGATGACGTGGGAGTGGAGCCGCTGGTCAGCGAGTTGAAATTGGACCCGGCGTTTGCAGAGCGGCTGGTGGAGGCCGCCGACAAAGAAGCCAAGACCGTGGCGACCGAGTCGGATCGCAAACAAGCGGAGAAAGAATTGGCGCAGCAGGGCAGTACGCTCGAGGATGTGCCCAATCCAGAGCGAGACGGGTAGAACGTGGAGGTTTTTTGGCTACTACAAGAGTGTATATTTTGGCGCAGGAGCTCGGGGTCAAGAGCTCGGCGATTGTGAAGAAATGCCAGGATGAAGGCCTGGATGTCAAGAATCATATGGCCACCATTTCCGCAGGGTTGGCGGCCACGATTCGGGAGTGGTTCAGCGAGGGTGAGAACGTGACAACCGTCGAGACGGCGGAGAAAGTGGTCTTGGATGAGGTCCGGGTCAAGAAACGGCCGCAGCGCAAGAAAGTGCTCGAGGCCGGGGAAGAGCCCGGGATGGAAGAGGTCGAGGCCCCGGCCGCCGAGGTGGCCCAGGCTGTGGCCGAGCCTCTGGCTCCGGTGGAGGCTCCGGAGGAAGTCCACGTCATGGAGCCGCAAGTGCAGCCGGTCGTGGAAGAGCAGGAGACCTCGGTTGTGCAGACCCCCGTCATCGAGGAACTGCCCCCGCAGGTGAAGGAACCGGCGAAGGAGGAGAAGAAACCCGTCGAGGTCAAGCCCGAGCCTGAGATCGAGGTCAAGCCGGCCGGACCGATGCTGGAGAAGCCTACGCCCGCCAAGCTGAGCGGGCCGCAGATCGTGCGCGTGGAGGCGCCGGAGGTACTGGACCGTCCGCGTCCGAAGTCTCGGCCGCGATACGACCGGACTGTCACCGAGCCGTTGATGTACGACGCCAAGGAAGGGGACGATTCCTCCAAAGCCGGAGGCGCCGGGAAGAAAGGCGTGAAGCGGTCGAAAGACCGGACGCACGGCCGGCGAAAGGAGGACACGGACGAGGACGCTCTGAAAAAGGCCAAGCTGCGGACGAAGTGGCGGCAGAGAGATATTGAGGAACGCCAAGCCCGGCTCAGCGCCGCCGGGGGCGAGGGATTGCGGCTTCGTCCCATCCGCAAGATTACTTCAAAGGCGCAGCGTGAGGCGGCCGGCCCGGCCCGGCCCAAGCGGATTGCCGTCAATGAGCCGATCACGGTCAAGGAACTGTCTTCAGCCTTGGGCGTCAAGGCGGCGGACATCATGGGCAAGCTGATCCAGCAGGGCATCATGGCTACCGCCAATCAGACGATCAGCAGCGACATGGCGGAGTTGGTGGCCGTGGAGTTTGATACGGAGCTCGTCGTCGAGCGTCGAACGACGCTGGAGGAGGACATCCTGAAGGAATTCGAGAGTCATGAGCGCTCGCATCTGAAGCGGCGGGCCGTCGTGGCGGCCATGCTGGGACATGTGGACCACGGCAAGACCAGTTTGTTGGACCGAATCCGGCAGACGCAAGTGGCCGCCGGGGAGGCGGGCGGTATTACCCAGCACATCGGGGCCTCCCAGGTCAGTTGGGACAACAAGACGGTGACGTTCCTGGACACGCCGGGACACGAGGCGTTTACCGCCATGCGCGCCAGAGGCGCGAACATGACCGACATCGTCGTTCTGACGGTGGCGGCTAACGACGGGGTGATGCCGCAGACCATCGAGGCGATCGCCCACAGCAAGGCGGCGGGCGTGCCGATCGTTGTGGCGCTCAATAAGATCGACCTGCCGGGCTGCGACATCAACCGGGTTTACGCACAATTGTCGGAGCACGGGTTGACCCCCACGGAGTGGGGCGGCGACACGGAAGTCGTCAAGACCAGCGCTGTGACCGGCCAGGGCGTGAGCGATCTGCTCGAAGCGCTCGATTATGTCGCGGAGCTGCGCGATTTGAAGGCGGACGATACGGTTCCCGCCACCGGTTGGGTGGTCGAGGCGAAGCTGTCGGCCCAGCAGGGCCCGGTGGCGACCGTGCTGATCAAAGAGGGGCAGTTGAACCGGGGCGAGGTGGTCCTGGCCGGCAACACGTACGGCCGGATCAAGGCCATGCGGGACAGTTACGGCCGCGAAATCAAGACCGCCACCAGCTCGATGCCCGTCGAGATCATCGGCCTGAGCGACGTGCCCCAGGCCGGCGACAGGTTCTTCTGTCTCGATGACGACATCAACCGCGCCAAGGCGGCGGCCGAGGAAAATCGGCTCCGTGACCGGGAACTGTCTCTGGCGGAACGTACCCAGATCACGATGGAGAACCTGTTCAGCCAGATCGAAAGCGGCAACGTCAAGGAACTGAATCTCATCATTCGCGCGGATGTCCAGGGATCGGTGGACGTGCTGAAGAAGTACTTGTCCGAGCTGAGCACGTCGGAAGTGAGGATCCACGTCCTTCAGGCGCTGCCGGGGGGGATTACGGAAGGCGACGTGCTGCTGGCGGAGGCCTCCAACGCCATCATCATCGGCTTCGACGTTGTGGCGGACGAGCATGCCGCCAAGGCGGCGGAGGCGGCCGGCGTCGATATCCGGCTGTACAACATCATCTATCGCATCACCGAGGATTTGAAGAAATCCATGGTGGGCATGCTGGAGCCGGAAGAGCAGGAAAAGTCCCTCGGCCGGGCCGTGGTTCGGGCGACCTTCAAGGTCTCGCGGGTCGGCACGGTGGCCGGCTGTTATGTCAGCAGCGGTGTGGTGACCAAGAGCGCCAGGGCCCGCCTGGTCCGGGACAATATCGTGGTTCGCGACGGTCTGACGCTCGAGTCGTTGAAGCATTTCAAAGATGATGCCCGCGAGGTCAAGGCGGGGCTGGAATGCGGCATCAAGCTGGCCGGATTCGATGATATCAAAGTGGACGACGTGCTGGACTTCTACGAAATCGTCAAGGTGGCCAGGACCCTCGAAGCGTAATCGTTCGCCGGGGTCAGTCCAGAGAAAGAACAGTCCTATGCCGACTCGAAGACAGGAAAGAATCGCCCGCCTGATCAAGGAGGTGGTCAGTGACGCGATCGCCAGCCATCTGAGCGACCCGCGGATCACGGAGTTCATCAGCGTGACCCGGGTGGCGGTCTCGGCGGACCTGCGCAGCGCGGATGTGTACCTGAGCATCTTTGCGGCCAGCGACAGTGAAAAGGAGAGGACCCTGGAGGCGATGACAGGTGCCAGGGCCCGCATCCAGTCCCTGTTGGCGGCCGCGATGAAGAGCAAGTTCTGCCCGGTGCTGCGATTCCACAGGGATGAGCAGTTCCAGAAGATGCTCGAGACCATGCGATTGATCGACGAGGTCGCGGGCGAACATCGGGTCGGGGACGCCGAGGCGGAGCCGTGAGATGGATACTCGTCGAATGGCCGATGGATCGTGACCTGCGTTAGCCGCTCGTGCGTCTTAAGTGAGGCCGTGGATACACCGTAGCGTTTGGAAAGGCCATGAAGAACAGCAGGGAACATGCTCAGCGACTCCGGAAGCTGTACCGGAACCTCAAGCAGGTCCACCCGAAGCTCGAGATGGTGACTTATGACGATCCGGTGGACGCGCTGATCTACGGGATCGTCAGCGAGACGATGACGCACGGGGAGGCCGAGGCGGCCATGCGGGGAATCCGGCAGACCTTCATCAACTGGAACGATCTGCGCGTCTCGCGGGCGGAGGAGATTGTGGAGGTGTTCGGTGCAGATACTCCGGCGCTTCGGGATACGGCGATGACGCTCACGACGGCGTTGCGGGGAGTCTTCGACGGCTATCATACGGTCAGTCTGCAGGCCCTGAAGAAACTGGGCAAGCGGCCCGCCCGGCAGGTGATCGAGAAGCTTGGGCCGCTCGGCCGGTTCGCCGTGAGCTATTGCATGCTGACGTCCCTGCAGGCGCACGCTATCCCGCTGACCGGCAGGATGATGGAGTATCTCAAGCGGCACAAGATCGTGGACGGGCAGGCGGACGAGGAGGAGATCGACGGGTTCCTGACCCGGCAGGTGGCGGCCAAGAACGCGTACGAGTTTTATGCTCTGCTGCGCCGGGAATGTGAATGCCCGAAGATCGCCGCCAGGGAGAGGCGCAAGGCGGCTCGGCCGAAGGCGGCGAAGACCAGGAAGTAAGCCGTGCACGAGCCCGGCATGGCATGGACAGTGACCAGGGTGGTACGAATCGCAAGTATGGAAAACGCGTCGGAACGAATCCTGAAACTCGGCATCCCCGCCGGAAGTCTGCAAAAGGCCACGATGGACCTGTTTGAGAAGGCCGGATTCCACATCTCTGACTCCTCGCGGAGCTACCTTCCAAGTATCGATGATGACGAGGTCCGGCTGATCTGCCTGCGCGCCCAGGAAATGGGCCGGTACGTCGGCGACGGCGTCCTGGACGCGGGCATCACCGGATTCGACTGGATCAGCGAGAACGGCTGCGATGTCATGGAGATTTGCGAGCTGCCGTACAGTAAGGCGACGAGCAATCCCACGAGGTGGGTGCTGGCCGTGCCCGACGAGTCCCCGGTCGTCCGCCCGGAGGACCTGCGCGGGGGCATCGTGGCCACCGAGCTGGTCAACGTGACCAGGCGATACTTCAAAGATCGAGACATCGATGTGAAGATCGAGTTCAGTTGGGGGGCCACGGAGGTCAAGGCCCGCCTCATCGACGCCATTGTCGAACTGACGGAGACCGGGACGTCGCTGAATGCGAATCATCTGCGCATCATCGACACGGTCATCGTCTCCACCACGAGACTGATCGCCAACAGGACCGCCTGGCAGGATGCTTTCAAGCGGGAGAAGATCGAGAATATATCCATCCTGCTCCGGGCCGCCATCGAGGCGCGCAGCAAGGTCGGATTGAAGATGAACGTCCGCAAGGACGATCTGGATTCCATCCTCAAGGTGCTGCCCGCGGAGAAGAGCCCCACCATCTCCAGCCTGGCCGATTCGCGGTATCTCGCCATCGAGGTTATCGTGGACGATCACGTGGAGCGGTCTCTGGTGCCGGCCCTCAAGAGGGCAGGGGCCAGCGGGATCATCACGTACCCATTGAACAAAGTGATTCACTGACATATCCACAGTAGAGGTGCATCGCATGAACGCGTCCGTCCGTATCGCACATGTAGTCATCACGGTTCTGGTTCTGTCTCTGGCTCTTTCCTTCGTAAGCTTGGGAGGGTCCCCGGCGTCGAACCCGCCCGCGGAGCCGGCGAAGGCGACGCCGGGCGCCGCGGCTGCGAACCCGGCTCCCCAGAGCGGCCCTGCCGTCGAGCCTGCGAAAGAGCCGCCGGTGGTGGTCGCAAAAATCGGAGACTATACGGTCACGAAGAGCGACCTGGCGCGACGGCTGATGGACGAGATTCGCCCCCACAGCGAAGAGTACACCGGTCCGAAGGAACCGGTCACCGCCAACACGATGCTTCTCCAGATGGTCGCGGAGAAGGCGATGATGATGGAGGGCCGCAAGCTCGGCTACCTCGACGATGAGATGATTCACTTCTACGTCCAGCGACAGAAGCAGCAGAAGCTCGGCGCGATGGTCGTGATCGACTACGTCCGGCAGAATCTGTCGATCACGGACGCGGACGTCGATCAGATGATGAAGGCGAATCCGAAACTCACGCGCGATCAGGCGACGCAACTGGCTCGCAGGAACAAGGGCAACGCCATGCTGGAGCAGCATTACAGGCGGCTGCTCGAAAAGTTCCATGCCAAGATGGCGACGGAGAATTATGCCAAGGCGGCGCAGATTCATGACCGTTTGCTGCTGAAGCCGGCCACGCCGCGAAAGGAATCCTGGATCCTGCTGAGCCAGGTGAAGACGGAGCTGACCCCGGAGGAAAAAGCGATTCCCCTGGCGACCTATGATGGCGGCCGGTTCACTCTGTTGGACCTGTTCGATGCCCTGCACCAGATGTCTCCTCCTTCGCGGCCCAAGGACCTGGGCACCCCGGAAGGAATCGGACGCTTCCTCGATCGGGCGCTGAGGCCGTCAATCCTCGTCGCGGAGGCCCAGTCACGGGGCTTCGACAAAGACGCCCAATTCCTGCGGGAGATACGAGAGCTCGAAGACCGGTGCCTGCTCGACAAGGTCTTGACCGACAAGGTCCTGAGCGCCCCGGAGCCGACGGACGAGCAGATTCAGGCCTATTTCGAGAAGAACAAGGAACGCTTCGGCGAGAATCCCACGCTGAAAGTGGACCAGGTCTGGTGCAAAAGTCTGTCGGCCGCCCGCAAGGCCAGGGAGATGCTCGATGGCGGAGCGACGTTCGAGGCGACCAAGAGCGCCTGTTCGATCCAGAAGGACGTCCAGGCACACAATATCTATCCCGGCGGCGAAGGCCCATTCTGGGCCGACCTGTGGAAGGGCGAGCCCAACCAGGTGGTCGGGCCGATCAAGGGATTCTACGGTGAGGGCCTGGCGTGGCGCCTCGTGAAGATCCTGGAGAAGAAGCCGGGCCAGCCAAAGGCATACTCCGACCAGGTCAAAAGTTCCGTCAAGTGGGCGGTGATCGAGGAGCGAAGGAACGCCGCCCTCGACAGCTACAGAAAGGAGCTTCTCGAGAAATATCCGCACGAGGTCTATGCGGACAAGATTGAGGGCATCAATCCTCTGAATATTCCCGAGCCGAATGAAGTGGCGAAATAGGGATGGTATTCACGCTGCAGCGATACGTCTTCCGGGAGCTTTTCCGGATTTTCCTGCTGGCGACGATCGGCCTGACGCTGATCCTGAGCCTGGGCGGGATCCTGCGGCCCGTGCAGGAGTACGGGGTCGGGCCTCGCCAGGTCCTTCACATCCTCCTGTACTTCATGCCGATCACGCTGACGTTTGTGCTGCCGATGGCGGCGTTATTTGCCTCGGCGCTTGCCTACGGCCGGTTCGCCAGTGACAACGAGCTCGATGCCTGCCGTGCCAGCGGGATCAGCATGGCGACACTCGTCTACCCGGGGTTGATCCTGGCCATACTCGTGGCGATCGCGAATCTGCTGCTGAGCTTTCACGTCATGCCGTACTTCGTGCACCTGGCGGAGCGGTCGCTCAAGGCGGATGCCAAGCAGATTCTCTTTCGCAACATTCAGCGGCGGGGTTTCTACTGCCTGCCCCCCGAGAATCGGTTTGTGATCTACGCCGACTACGCCGACCTGAAAACGGACAGCCTTTACGGCATCATCGTCGTGCAATCCGAACGTGACGGCCTCAAGCGAATCATCACCTGCGAGTCCGCCAGGGTCCGTTTCGACCCCCACGACCGGTTCAACGAGCTGCAGTTGGATGCCAGGAAGATGCGCCTCATGAGCGGCACCGACGACGTGTGGGTCGAGAACGCCCAATCGATCCGCCAGGAGTTCAGCCCATTGATGGGCGACGACATCAAGTTCAAGAAGATCGAGGAGATGAAACAGATTCGGTCGAACCTGATGCTGTTCGATCCGATTGCCAAGGCGGCCCGCGACGCCCACCTGCAACTGGCGACGGAACTGCTCGCTCAGGATATCACGAAGACGCTCGACGCTTCGGCCCGCAGCTCCTATCGGCTCAGCGGAAAGTCCGAGTCGGTACGGTTTGCCGCGGCCGGATGCGTTCTGCAGAAGGACTCGGAGATCGCTCTTCAGCCGCCGGTGCTGGCGGAGGAATATGACGGCCAGACCGATAAGCTCCTTCGCAGCCTCAGCAGCCGCAAGGCCGTGATCTACATCGATGAAGGCAGGATGGACCCGGCGTCGGGGAGTCCTGCCGAGCCGCAGCTACGCCTGGACCTCTTCAACGCCCAGGTCGTTCAGACGGAAGAACTGGTGCTGCACCACACCTTGAGCGATCTGTCGCTGCCGGAATCCATCCGTCGGGCCCTGAACGGCGGCGATATCCTGCAGGTGGCCTCGCCCGAGAGCATAGCATCCATCCTGAAGGGCCCGCCCAGTCCGCGGCTGGTGAAGCTTCAACAAATCCTGGCGCGCAGGATTCACACGACGATGGTCGATATCAAAGGAGAGATGAACTCCCGCCTGGTCTTCGGCATCGGCTGCATCCCGATGATCCTGATCGGCATCGGTCTGGGCATCGTCAAGCGGGGCGGGCACCTGCTCAGCGCGTTCGCCGCCAGTTGCGTGCCGGCCGTCGTGCTCATCGTGGCCATCATCAGCGGCAAGCACGTCACGGAGAACGTCGGCTCGCGGGGCGTGTCCGGGATTCTGGTCATGTGGGCCGGACTGGCGTTCCTGCTCCTGCTGACCGCCGGCATCTACGGCAGGCTGCTGCGGCGCTAGGACGCGATGATTTACGATTTACGAATTATGATTTATGATTTGGCTCCCGCCGCGCCGGAGGGCCGATTCCAGTTCGCACGTCGTAAGTCAAGGGCGCCAGCCCAAATCGTAAATCGGAAATGGTAAATCATAAATCATGAAGATTCTGGACCGGTACATCGCGAAGAGTTTCCTCGTCGGTTACGCGATATCCTTCTTCGTGCTGATCGGGCTGCGGATTATCATCGACCTGTTCGTCAACCTCGATGAATTCGCCGAGCACGCCGACCTTGGGACGTGGGCGGTGGTCTGCAACATCTTCACATTCTATGCCCTGAACACCACTCTGTATTTCCGCGACATCGCCGGGGTGATCATCGTCGTGGCCGCCGCCTTCTCGCTCGGCAAAATGGTGCGCGCCAACGAGCTGGTCGCCATCATCGCCTCGGGCGTCAGCGCCCAGAGAATCGTCGGCCCCATCCTGGTCCTGTCGGTCTTCTTCACGGTCCTGTCGGTGGCGGACCAGGAGCTTCTGATCCCGGCGATCGGCGACAAGCTGGTGCGCCGCCAGGATGACATCCCCGGCCGGGAGTCGTTCTCCGTGTGGTTCATCACCGACGGCAACGGCTCACTGATCTGTTCTCAGCGATACGACGTCAAGACATCGACGCTGCAGCGCCCCACGATCATCACGCGCAAGCGGACGGACCGCCCGGGCATCTGGGAAGTCACCGGCCGGATCTCCGCCGACAGCGCCCGGTTCAATGAGGCGACCGGCGACTGGGACTTCGCCAACGGGCTCTTCATGAGCACCGACCCGGTCCGCAGCGCCCGAGGTCCGGAGCCGATCCGGTCCTATCACGCCCCGGACCTGCTGCCCAAGGACATTCCGGTCCGGCGTAACGCCGGGTATAACGGCCTGTTGAGCTCCTGGCAACTGGCCGCACTGGCCCGCCAGCAGACGAAGCTCAAGGACGTCGCCGAGCTCTGCAGCGAGAAGCACTTCCGCATCACCGACCCGATCATTCAGATCACGATGCTCCTGGTGAGCCTGCCGGTGCTGATCTGCCGCGATCCCAAGGCCATGAAGTCCGCGATCATCGTCAGCTTCGCCCTGACCTCGGCCTGTTTCGTCGCGACCTTCGTCTGCAAAATGCTCGCGACCGAAGTCGTCTGGATCATGCCCGAGCTCTGGGCCTGGCTGCCCCTGTTCATCTTCCTGACCATCGCCATCATCGAGCTCGACTCGATGAAAACCTGACCGGATTTGCGATTCACCATTTACGAGTTACGATTTGTGTCAGGCTTCTCAACCTCGGTGCCCCCTGCATCCTCATCCGGCGGATGGCCGTGAACGCAAGGCCAGGGCCGGCAGTTCCGTTTCTCGCCGCCCGGCCACGCAATAATGAACAAATGAAGACACGGCCTCATTCTTCCCCGCTGGCGACTCGTTAAAGATTAAAGAAAGGGCTGACCCCGGCCCCCATATCGTTGGCGCCAATGTGAGGATACGGAGCCGAAGGGCTGAAACCCTCTGTGAAGAGTGAAGACACGGCTCCATTCCTCGCCTCTGTGAAGAATGAAGACACGGCCCCATTCCTCGCCCTCCAGGGCACCCAATTCGCAACGCTCCGGTCATACTCCCAGCCTGCCCCGCCGGCCTGCCCACGCAATAATGAAGAATGAAGACACGGCCCCGTTCTTCCCCCGCCCCTATTCCCCATAACAACAATCTCGTCGGCTCGGAGGCCTGTTTTCCTATATCCTTATCGGTCCATGAGTTACAGCTTACGGAAGTGCCATTCAGGGCAGGCCCTCGAGAGCCCCCGAGTTGGGCAGGCTCATCTGAGAACCGCCACTGTGAGAACTCGGCGGGATCTGCGTGTTCTTTTTGACAGCATCAAGTATTCTTGTACGAGCCTGCGCATCGCGTACGTATTCCTTCAGCAGGATGCCCAATTCCTCAAGGTTGTAGGGCGGTTTCGAAAATGCTTGGACTATGTATTCCTCCGCTCGGGGAGGGAATCTCTTTGACCACTTGCGCACTGTATACTGCTCATCATATTTCCGCGATTTCTCGTCGTTTCTCTTGATAGCCTGCTCGTATTCAGCACGCTTTTTGGGGTCACGTATGGCTTGAGGGGCCATGCCTGCTTGACCTCCAACACCGGATGGCAGCGGCACGTTGACCAAGGGCAGATCGTTGGGGTCCCAATTCGGGTCAATCGCCTCAGTCAATCGTTTCCACGCATGAAGCGTCACTTCTACATCCTTTTTTCGTTGTCGCACCCGCTCTTCGCCCTCGGGACCACGGACCATGTTGGTCACGACATGGCCTACCAATTCGAGCTCGGTCTCCAGGGGAATCTGGCTGGGTCCGCCCAGCGCCGATAGAGCATATTCCCTTGCAAGGACGTACTGGCGATCATTAGAGAATTGTCCAGCGCTCAGAGGTCCTATGATTGCCAACGTTAGGCGAGCATAGTATGCCCTGTTCATTGACCTCCACTTACCCAGGGTCGCATCCACAAAGTCCTCGTAGGACTTCAAATCGTTGGTCTTACCAGGTTGCAAACCCTTCCTCACAGATGCTATCGTGGCGAGGTCTTGCGCGTATGCTTGTGCCTCCACTTCCGAAACCTCACCACTCGTCTGAGCTGAGATGCTGTTCAGGGATGCCAAGCTGATGAGTACCAATAGACGAGTCATGCCTCTCCGCAAGTGCATCGTACGCCTCCCTTTCTGCTGTCGGATTCATGTTTGAATATTGATCTTAATCTATTATACATATTATTCAACTGCTGGTCCAGTAGCAGCCAGTCAATAGTCTGAATTCGGGTCGTTCAGAGCCTTTGAAAAAGGCCCCACGTCTTCCTTCCGGATTGTGCAGGCGCCAGACGTAGTTATGTCCACGCGGACCGTCGCCTCGTCATAAGTGTGCCAAACCTCGGTGCCAGTCATGTATTGCAGAGGGATTTCCCAAATGTAGTACCCATTTGAATACGGTGTCAGGTCATTAAAGGAGGCGACGGTATCTACGCCAAGGACCCGGCATCCTGTACTTCTATTGCCACCACTGATACTCAATGGGCTAGAACTCGCCGGATGCAGCAAGCCATCCGGGTATGTGTTGCTGAAATAGCCACTCAACTCAGCCCAGTCTGTGCCTTCTCGGAACTTAAGGTTTGAGAAGGAGACGTCCTTCGGTAGAAGATATAGCCACGCTTTGAATCCAACACTGGCAAATCCTTGAACATGATAGGTGTTTGTCCCTGGCTTTTGGATGAAATAGGTACCCTCCGGCACTATTACGGATTTTGGGTAATACCTGGTGATGCCGCAAGCGGCTCCGCTGTTAACGGTAATACACAAGGTTACGGTACCAGCCCATGGGTCTGCATCATAGGTCGCCGTTCCAGCGGCGGGATTCACGTTGCTGACTGTCCCGACACCACTGTCCCTCGACCATTCCAGTCCGCCCAAGGTTCCTGCTGAGAGCCCGCCAGGAGTGATGGTGGATCCGAGATTCACTATCTCTTCGAGGCCATACCGGTCTGGACTCCTGCCATCGAAAGGATCGGCGGGTGTGAGTGTCCCAGTGAAGTCAAAGCAGATGACATTGACTGTTACGCTGCTTGTTCCACACGTCGCAGTAACGGTATGGTAATCCGTCGGACTTGTGGACAGGGTCGAGAAATTGATAGTCTTTGTCTCCCCTGGTGGATCAAGAAGGACTCCGTCGAGTATCCACTTTGGCTCATCGCTTGGCCAAGAGCCACTTGGATACGGTATGGCCTTGAATGGGATGTCGTAACCCTTCACGATATACAGAGTCCCGGTTACATCGACGTACTGTCCCGTGCAGTAATCCTGATACTGAATCTTGTCCACCCCCACGACCGTGACGGTGATCGAGTCACCGTTGTGTTCGGGGCACGGGAAATAGACGCCATCCGTCGTATACTGAAGCGTCAGGGTGGCTTGGCCGGGGGAAACCCCCTTGACTGTCAGGGTGCTCGGGTCCGATTGAGACCTTAGTATCCACGACTCTACCTTGTCCGTTCCGCTGATGACGGCGCTACTAC
>Ga0315282_10001275_pt1 | contig 48035 bp, 60 predicted proteins | sample YL17G07_20_MG_FD_203693 | JGI IMG/M metagenome (GOLD analysis project Ga0315282, IMG submission 203693) | Sediment microbial communities from Yellowstone Lake, YNP, Wyoming, USA - YL17G07_20 | ecosystem: Environmental > Aquatic > Freshwater > Lake > Sediment | place: USA: Wyoming | collected...
AGTACCCATCAAATAATTTTTCTATACTTATTAAACGGCAAGCTTAAGGCCCTAACCGGAATCATAAAATCTATGTGGCCGGGAAGAGAAAATATTTATCAGATGGCAGGTGAGTTAAAGCTTATCAAAACGTTGTGCTGGTATGGAGTATGGAAGAAGCATTGAATGAACGGGCGGATGGCACTATAGCGATCCTGACGTGTTCGAGCCCGTCGAACGCAGGCAGGATAGCAGTCAAGGCAGCCATCGCGCAGTTTCATTACAGGCCAGGGCGCGTCATATGGGCGCAGGCAAAACAGCCGCTGGAAGACATCGAGGCGGTGGCCAGGTCGGCCGACAGGATACTCGTCATCGACGGCTGCCCCACGTGCTGCGTGATGAAAAAGCTCGGCGAGCTGGGCATAAAAGCCGACGGCCACGTCGTCGTCACCGACCTGCTGGGCATCAAAAAGTCTATGGCCGACGTGAAATTTGAAGAAGTCGAGCAGGTCATCGAGGCTATCGGCAGGCTATAAGGCTTTCGCTAAAATTCACTTCTTTTTAAGTATTTCCAATATTTCGCGGTTCGTCTGCGCGATATCCTTCAGGGATTGAAAAATCTGTTTCAACTTTCATTGAAGCAGGAAGGTATATATAGCAAGCGTTTCAAGTATTATTGAAATTGCTTCGAGCCCCAAAGCAGGCGCCGACGGCGATTTAAGGTGAGATAAAATGTCGGAAGTAAAAGCGGAAAAAAATGAAACTGTCGTACAGCCAGGAGACAACAAGCCCGCGATGTGGCACGGCATTCCACGTGCGGCAAGAAAGTCTACGCCATTGAAGACGGAAAATCGAAGTCGTAAACCCCTATTCGTGCTTGGTCGGCTGCCAGACCTGCATGAACCTCTGCATGTCAGACGCCATATCGTTCCCTGACATCGAAATGATCAGGGAAATGATAAAAGAAAAGGACGTATTAAATCATCTCTGAATGTAGATGAAGCCCGGCCAACGTATAAGGAGCTTCAAGACTACCGCCCCTGCCGTATGAAAAGTATTGGCGCAAATGCTTTCGTAGATAATGGCGCATAATGTAATGGATTAAAATTGTTTTTCGAGGAGACATGAGCATGAGCGATACCATATATGACGTGGCCATTGTGGGCGCCGGCCCCGCGGGCCTGACGAGCGCCTTATACTGTGGCAGGGCAAACCTCTCTACCATCGTTTTCGGGAATATTTATGACTCGCAGATCGCCAAAGCCGGGGATATCCGGAACTATCCCGGCATCGAGTCCATACAGGGCGTAGACCTCATCGAAAAGTTCCAGAACCAGGCCGAGCATTATAACATCATAGTAGTCCCCTCGAACGTGACGCGTGCCATACCGGGCGAGCCATTCACGCTATATTCGGACGTCGACGAGTATAAGTGCAGGAGCGTCATAGTCGCCACGGGCTCGAAGCACAGGGAGCTTAACATACCCGGCGAGAAAGAGTACGCGTATAAGGGCGTATCTTACTGCTCCATCTGCGATGGCAACCTGTATAAGGGTAAGATCGTTGCGATGGTAGGCAGCGGCGACCAGGCCGCAAAGGCGGCATTATACCTGGCGGGCATGTGCAAAGAAGTGATTACGCTCACGGATAAGCCCGACTTGGACAGCCCCATGTACTTTGAGCAGATCAAGTCGACAGGCAATGTCCGGGTCATAGGCGAAGCCCGTGTGATCGGCATCGAAGGCGACGAGTATGTAAAGCGTATAAAGTTCCGGGCAAATGAAGGCCCCGTAGAAGCGGCGGATGTCGAGGCCGTGTTCATCGAGGGAGGCATACCGAACACGCTGCTCGCGCGCGAGCTCGGCCTCACGCTCGACGAAAAAGGTAACATTAACGTTAGCCGCCCGGACCAGTCGACGAACGTGGAGGGCGTGTTCGCCGCCGGCGACGTCACGAGCGGCATACACCAGGTGTCCAAGGCCGTGGGCGACGGTGCCAGCGCCGCGATGAGCACCATACTGTACGTGAAAAAAATGAAGAAGAGCAGCTCCACTTGATATGTGTGGGCCTGCGAGGCCGTTTATAACGATAAAAAATACTATTTATATTAACGTCAGATTATTTTATGAAAGCCGCTATGGACGATAATGGATATCGAGTTTGTAACCCCGGGATTACGCTCGAAGGCCCCTTATCGGAAGAGGAGCGTAATACTCTCGAGCGTAAGCTGGTCAGGACCCTCAACTGGATCGGCGTAAAAATACCGCAGGAAGTGGAGCTCAAAGGTAAAAAGGTGCCGCTAAAAGAAGTGATGTGGGATCTGATGAGCAAGAAAGAATGCTTTACCGAGGAAGAAAAGAAAATATTGTCCGACCTGGAGTCGGCCCTGGAGAAGAAGCTTAAAGAGGATATCAAGGATGTCGGCACCGATGAGAGCAAGACCGAGGCCATAGATCATTATTGTGAAGCCCTGGGGCTTATGAGGGCTATTATATCGGTAAAGACCATGGTAGAGACGGATAAATGCCTTGTTAGCAAACAAAAATTGTCTAAAAGGATAACGGACAGAAGGAAGGCGGAAGCCGAGAGCTGGCTGGGATTTTTAAAGAGGATCGACCTTTATTAACCACACCATGAACGAAAACTATATCTAGGAACCTAGTTCAAATATATTTGAAATACGTAGAAGGTCCGAAAGGGCGATATCATGCTAAAAGAACCCGTCGATTACTTTACATATACCGTATTAGGCTTGGGCCCGACCTCCCAGATGGGGAGTGCCTTGAATTTTTTCCTGTATGAAACGATCAAGGTCTTTATCTTATTGACTGTTATAATATTCGCCATTTCTTATCTGCGGAGCTATATCCCGCCGCAAAAGTTGAAGGAATTGCTGAGCCACATGAACGAGTACGTGGGGAACGTGCTGGCCGCGCTCTTCGGCATCATTACGCCGTTCTGCTCCTGCTCTGCCGTGCCGCTTTTCATCGGCTTCGTGGAGTCGGGCATACCGCTGGGCGTGACGTTCTCGTTCCTCATCGCATCGCCCATGATCAATGAGGTGGCCGTAATTATGCTCCTGGGGCTGGTCGGGTGGCAGGTCACTGCGCTATACATAGGCAGCGGTCTATTCGTGGCCATCGTCGCCGGGATACTCATCGGCCGGCTAAAGCTGGAGGGAGAAGTCGAGAACTACGTGTACGACGTGCTGAATAAAAAGAAAGCACAGCCGTCGTGCGCTTGCGGGCCGGTAGAGATCGAGAAGCCCACCCAAAAGGAACGTCTGGTCTACGCAAAGGACTATGTATTGGAAATAATGAAAAAAGTATGGCTTTACGTAGTAATAGGCATCGGCCTGGGCGCCTTCATCCACGGCTATGTGCCGACGGACTTTTTAGCGCAATACGCGGGTAAGGGCGACCCTCTCGGTGTGATCGTCGCGGTCGCCATTGGCGTGCCGCTGTACTCAAACGCCGCGGGCGTGCTACCGCTGGTCACCGTACTTATGGAAAAGGGCGTGCCCCTCGGCACCGCGCTTGCCTTCATGATGGCCGTCACGGCGCTCTCGTTCCCGGAAATGATCATCCTGAGAAAAGTGCTCAAGCCGAAGCTGCTGGCCATATTCGTCGGCGTACTGGCCGTGGCCATCATCGCCGTCGGGTACCTGTTCAACGCTATCATGTAACTATAAAAGGGGCATCATCACATATTTTCTGTAACACGGTATTACAGAAAATACGGGACTCTGCCTTCAATTTAGCCTAATAAAAATTATCGTTTTATTTTATAGCCTTCATATATGCCTATTGCCGTTATACAGGCTATTATCGCTATTATATCGAACCCGGGCGTCGGCTTTGGGGTGGCGGTGGGCAGGGGCGTTGACGTCGGCGTCGGCGCTAGAGTCGGCGTGGGCGTAGGAGGCAATGGCGTAGGCGTAGGAGTCGGCGTGGGAGTCGGAGACGGCGTAGGCGTGGTTACGTCGGGCTTCGAGGCGATGGCCATGTATACGGGGCGTCCGCCCACGGATATGGTCTTTACAACGGAGCCGATGTTGTCCGGGAGGCCGCTGGTGTCTATTACCGATACGGTGTTCGAATCGGCGTTCGAGACATAGGCCCGCTTCCCGTCGGGGCTGAAAATGATCTGCTGCGGCGAGTTCCCTACGTCAATGGTCCCGACGACATTCCTGTTTGAGGTGTTTATCGCGATGATCTTGTTATCGGACGGCGCCGCGGCATAAAGGGTGGAGCCGTCAGGGCTGGCAGCGAGGCCGGCCGTTTTCATTTTTACCGGTATATCATACTTGATGAAGTAATCATGGGCTTTGAGGGCGATCACTTTGTTCTGGTCCTTCAAGCTGATATAAGCAATTTCGCTATCCGGCGAGAACGTGCAGTCCACGGCCGCGCCGAAGTCGATCTCCGGGGACGCGGAATCGCCCGAGGGTATACTGTAGAGCCCGACGACCTCGAAAGTATCGCTGGCCAGGCAGGCCATATTGCCATCAGGGCTTATGGCCATGATATCCTTACTCCGGGGGAGGTTTATTTTTTTATCCACGTCCCCGCTGCCGATCCTCACCAGATCAATGTAAGTGCCGTACAGGACATAATACCCTGAACCATCGGGGCTGACGGCGATGGCATGCGGGCTCGAGTCCATCCCGACATTACGGATACTATCGGTCTGCGTATCGATGATCCTCACGCCGTCGTAGCCGGCCAGGTAAACGTAATTGCCCGTCGCGTCGGCGGCCATGTCCGTGATCTGGCTACCGGTCTCCAGGGATTTGACGACCGTATCGTTCGCTATATTGATGATCGTGACCGTCCTTTCATCCGTGTTCCCCACGTACAGGTATTCTTGCCCGGGAGCCGGCTCCACTGCCAGCGCGGCCGGGCACATCGATATGGCCAGGATCATGGCCAGGATCAGTAATACTGCCCACTTCATCCTTGCACCTCAAGCGCCTGATTAATAAATATAAGTCGAACCTAATATAAAACATCTCGGGACGATGGAAACGTATTTAGATTTATCGCAGGTAATAGCGGCTTAGATGTCCCGGGAACTGAGCGAATATGACTGGCGGAGAATGGCGAGGAGAGCCTTACCTGCATCGTGCCCGAGCACAAAGATGCCTTCATAGACATGGTGGCGCGCAGGACATCGAAGGAGAGGGCCGCAAAACTACGGAAGTTCATCGACTTTTTAGAGACGCCCGGCTAGAATCTGAGCCTCCGTGTTCATATTATCCATACCCAGAAGGCATAACCATATGCGTCAACGATGACTAAAAAATCATAGAAAATATTGGATACTACTAAGCTAAATAGCGAGTTCCTTGATCTTTTTTAATGTGTCGACGGCGTCCTCAGCCTTCAGGTTCAGCGGCTTTTCCTCGATGTATTTTGACAGCGCCACGGCCTTTTCGGGGCTTAAGATCTTTTTATCTACGGCCGATCTTAAGATGTTTGGGTATACCCTTTCCGGGTAGTGCATGCCAGCCGTCATGGAGAGCAGCGCCGCCCTTTCCTCTTTCGTGATGACCCCGTCCCGTTCCGCCGCTTTTAGCTGGTAGCGGACGTTCACCAGGGGCTCGGACATCTGCTCGCCCGTCACGGGATTATAGGTGACGGCCACCTCGTCATCCGCCACGAGCTGCCCGGTCTTATAGCACTCGTAGATGCGGCCCACGCCGACCATGCCGAACGTGTCCATCTCCGATGCCCGGAGGGCGCCCATGCTGGAGCCCCCGACCACAACGGCACCCTTTTTCAACGCCGCCAGTATCTCCTTGTGGCCGACCGGTGACCTGGTGTAAAAAGCCCCGTCGATGATGCCGACGATACTGGCACCATCCTTGAGGGCTTTTTTCAAATCGCCCCTTTTGATAGGCGGCCGGTAGTCCGCATCTAAAATAGCTCTGGCTTTCTCCGGCGAAAGGCTGGGGCCCAGGTAAACGACGATCTTCATTATTTCACGACGGGCCGCTTGCAGCGGGGGCCGATCCGCTCGTGGTCGATGGCGTACATCTCGAGGCCCGGCACCGCGATGCGCACCACGGGTATGCAGACGTCCTCCCGGGTCAGGTCTATGACGACGACCGCGTCGACGACGCCCTTGAGCATTTTCACGGCCTTCTCGATATCGCCCTTGTGCGAGTCCGTGGACAGGTCTGGCAGGTCCTTTAACGACACTTTTTCCTTGCCCTCGCCATACCAGTGCCTGTTGAGGCGCTTCATGCGCTCGTGGCCGATAGTGCGGACCACCTTTTCCCGGTCAGTGTCCTCTCGCGCCCCCTGGATCTGCGTGGCCCGGCTCTGGGCTACTTCCGTCAGCGCCCTCAGGACGGCGATCCTGGAGTCCATGTGCGTCCCCACGCCCATGACCAGTAAAGAAGGGTCCATGAGCTCTCTGTCGTCCGTGGCCGCCAGCACCGTGGGTATGCCCGAGTCCGTGGGCAGATACCACAGCTTGACCTCGATGTTGGCCTTCACGAACTTCTCGTGGAGCTCGAAGGCCAGGCCGTCCTTTTTAGTGAGCGTGATCTCCCTGCCCGGGTTCCGGGAGGCTTCAGCCACCGACAGGGCGTCCCTTTCCACGACCTCCATGAGCCCGTGGAATATGGCCTCCTCCATCGTGTTACCGGAGGCCAGGCCGTTGGTGTTACTCCTAAATAATTTAAAAGGCGCAAGATATGGGTGAAACACGGCGTTGCACGGCAGCAGCACTTCCTTCTTATGCATTAGGTCGAAACCATCGATCCAGTCCAGCTTGACGTGGGGCAGCAGCAATCCCGGCAATATCAGGCTTTTGGGGTCGATGGCCGTCTTTCCATTCGAGACCTCATCGTAGGTGCCCATCACGACCCGCTTCTTATCGGGCTTCTGGAACTCGGAGGAATAACGCTCCACGGCCTCCATCATGACCGAGACCTTCGCCTCCACTGGCGTGGCGCCCTTGCCCGCGTAGACCGATATGGCGCCCTTCGCCGATGCCGGGCGTATCGCGGAATAGACGGGGATGCCGACCCGGTCGAGTCCAGATATCTCGGCGACCCTCGTTACGCCGATGCCGGGCAGTACCTTCTCGACCCTCTTCAGGGTCTCCTCGGGGGGGACCACCCGGTGCGTGTCCACCGTGTAGCCCTTCGGCGTCTTTTTAAGGGTTATCTTCATCGTATCACCATTATTTGCGCTGCCGTTCGAATACTTTATGGAGACATTGTATAATTAAATTGTCGCCACCCGGCAAACCATGGGCGTTGGCAAGAGGATTAAATCTTCTTTTCTCGTGATCAGGTACGCAACGCCGAGTAATCCGGCTAGCGCGAACAGGGCCTCAAAGCCCGGGGTGGGCTTGGCCGTCGCGGATGGGCTTGCCATGATTGCATCCGGCGGTAGGGCCTTCAGGACGATGTCGCCGATCGGCATGGTTGACCCGTTCATCGAGAAATTATCGCTCTTCCCGTAAATCGTCAGGCTGTCCGTCAGCTGGTAGCTGGCGTCAACGTAGCCCCATACCATGTTATCCATTACAATGTTGCCGAATGTAAACCGGCCGACGAACGGCTGGCTGTTGCTGGTGGTCCTCGTCATGTTGTAGATCTCGTATAGAGTGTCGTTCTGGTTGACGCCCATGACGTGCAGGGTGACGGGTATGCTACCGTAGCCGATGCCGGACGAGTCGACGACACGGCCTGTCCAGGCAAAGGAAGAATTCGCGAAATAGATTTTAACGGTGGCATGGATGTCCGTGCCATTGACGTATGCCCAGATGGTTGAGTTCTCGCCACCAAAGCCTTCAGGTACCCAGCCGAACCGGGCAGTTGTGCTACCCGTGCCACCCATGGTCACGTTGGTAAATGTACCGCTGCCCTGCGGTGCTGAGAAGCTACCGTTGTTAATGCTCCACGCGAATCCGCCGGTATAGGCGTTGCTCTCGGCGTTACCGATCGTGAAGTTGACCTGGTTATAATCTGCGACCGGGTTGTCTTGTGCATCGTACACGTATGTCGTGAGCTCGATGTTCTCATAGCCGTCGGCCATTAAATGGGATATTTCCGCCCTCAGCTCGATCCTCGCGGGCCCGGTTGAGGTCTGGTTCTCGTCAATGGCGCCCGAAGAGTGGCCGCCGTTCCAGGTGGGCATACTCGCAATGGCGGGCATTATAACAGCGATCAGGCCGATTATCATTAGTGCTACTAATGCTGCCTTAATCGTATTTTTCATTCGACATCCCATCTCCATTGTACGAACGTATGTCATGCACCCGGTGAAACGCTCTTGTTCCAATCCACATGCCTCATCTCCGATACATGCCGAACCTGGCACCGCTCTAAAAAATCCATAACCAATAAATTATTAGCATAACGCTAGGTCTTATCATAATAAAGCTAATGTCATATAAGCGTATTTATAATAATAACAAAATTGTGTTGTAGGGCCCGACAAATTTGAACTACCTATCCTGGTCATCGATGACTTCAGTAGTTCCGTGCTTGTGTTTCCTTCTTTTACAGGGTTAGCGACTCACGCACAGCCCCCTGGTTTGTAACACTAAAACACGAATATTTTTTATATCCCACGTAAGGCACTAATGCACAAAGGCCAGGATGCCTTTTATATTAAAACACAAAACAACCTCCCGAAGGGCTCGAAAACACTAACCATTTAAAACACGAGAGACGGCATAAACTTGAATATTACCCGGCATGCCTGGCTGGAGCATTAGCCTCGTAAATGATGAGCGACCCGGCGGCTGCATGATTATGTCCCTATCTTATGCCGTACCCGTGTTTTATTGGTTTGTGCCATTCGTGCTTTAGGGATATTGTTTTGTGTTTTAATTTAAAGAGGCATCCCGGCCTTGGTGCCGTTCGTGCCTTACGTGGGGTATAAAAATTTTTGTGTTTTCGTGTTACCAACCAGAGGGATGTACATAAGTCGCATACAAGGCAGGAGAATGAAATATAAACACGGAACTACTGGCCTCTGTGGTTAACAGTCCTCTATCTCCCCCGTGGTGCCTCCGTGCGCCCCGTAGTGAGTTCCCACTGAGTCCGGCATCAAGTTTATTTATCCACGCTTCATAATATCCTGTGGTGAGCATGATGGAAGCGAGCGAGAGCATCACCGCGACCGACCTGTATGGGAAGCCCATAAAGATGGGCACGACCGTCAAGTACGTCTCGACGAGGACCGTGGGCAGGGTCATCGGCCTCAAGAACGAGGACGAGAGGACCTGGGCGCTCCTCGATAAGACACGCCTGTACTACGATACCCGTTACCTCGAGGTCACGAAGGCCGACGCCTCTGAGGACGACGAGGAACTGGGCAAGGTGGACATGGGCGAAGTTGAGAAGAAAATCCGGAACATGGAGGATGCCCTCAAGGTCAAGGACATCAACATGGACACGAGCTGCGAAGGCGGCGGTTAATTAAAATAAAAATATTAAAAATAGACTTAAGCTTTATGCTTTTGATCTTTTAGGCTTTTTTCCGGGCATACCTATGCCGTCGAGCTTGACGGGCTTCGAATAGTCGTGGAGCCTGGCGTCCCTGCCCTCGATGAACGAATCGATTTCCTGCAGCAGGAGCTTTTCCATCTTTTTTATTGTTTTCTCGTCGCCGCGGATGGCCAACAAATCGCGCTCGATGTCACACACGCCGACCGGCACGAATATGTCGTCCCTCCGGATGATCTGCACCGGGTGCTCTTTTGCGAGTCGGATAATGAGCTTCCGGGGCGTGCCGGGCGGTATCAAAAGGTCGTAGACGCCCGGTATGACGGGCTTGCTACGATAGTCCTGCTTCTTCTGTACGCCAATGTAATCCTCTACGGACATCAGGTCGATTTTCCTCTCGGCGATGAGCTCGTCTACGCTCTTGCCTTTTTCGAGTGCCTTCTTCTCCATGAGTTCCCGGGGCTGTACGGAAAAGTTCGCGCTGTTCGTCGCCGCTTTCTGCGCCGTTGCGGGCTTTTTCGCGGCTGCCTTTGCCGGTTTAACTGGCGATTTCTTTGCAACCGCCTTCCTGGTGACTTCCTTCTTCGATGGCATCGTTAAAAATCCTCCCTATTTCACGACGTTCTTATCGTCGGCATGCTTCCGCCACCTCTTAAGCGTGATGGCCTTCTTGTAATTCTTCCGGATGCGCTCGACCTCCTCGGGCACATGCTTGATGCGCACGACGAAGGTGCCCATGCACGGCTTCGTGTAGGGTATGATCAGGTTATCCGTGTTTTCTTCCACGGCGATGGGCACGTACTCATCGCCCAGGATGCGGAGCCCCAGAACGGTATAGCCGGGCTCCACGTAATAGGTCTCCCAGTATTTCGAGAGAATGAACTGCTCCGAGACCTTATAGGTCTGATGGGACAGTAGTATATCGTAATCGTAATCGTTCAGGCATGCCAATCATATCAGCTCACGACTTTTTTATCCTTATTCTGCAGCTTCATGCGCGCCCCGAGGATGCACTTACCGCCCCTGAGCCCGCCCAGCGGGTTCTTGGGCGTGCCATAGGAGTTCATGCACCGGGCCATGACCGCCGCTCCCCTGGCCAGGCCGTCGTCGCAGAATACCAGGTGGTCGTTCGGCTTTTCGAATAAGCCCATCTCGGTGATCTTCTGCAGTATCAGGGTGGGCTTATTGCCCGTGATCCCGGCGCGACCGGTGATGCCGATGGTGGTCTTACTCGATATAAGTTTGTTCTCCAGCGCCTTCTTAAGCAGGCGCTCTGCTATCATCGCGCTTACCAGGTCCAGCGTGGCCATCATCGTGTTCTTATTATATTTCTTGATGAGCGACTCGCCCACTGCGTTCAGCTCCGTCAGGTCCTTCCCGTTCTCGCCCACCTCGCATCCTATTAAAGTGACGCCATTGTTACGGGCCGCTTTCGGGTTGACCGGCACGCTGCCCCACCATGTCCTGTCGTCGGGTACGACCTCGATCTGGATCATCTCGTGGGCCCACTTAGCGTGCTCCTCAATGGCTTTATCGTTACACATCTCGGTAATTATGCCCGGCCTCTCGTGCTCTGTTATATCCAAAACGTTGCCGAACTTTTTGTCGACCAGCCCCGAGCCCCTCACGATGGCGTCGGGCACGGCGCCCGCCAGGCCGCAATAGTTGCCGATGGTCTTGGCATACGGGAACTCATCGTTGGTCATCCTGCCCTTTAAGGTCGTGCCGAAGTCGATGCTGAGGACGGGGTTCCTGAAGTCCACGCCCGTCCCCGCCCACTTGGCCGCCTCTTTTATTCCGGCGGTCGCCAGCTCGCCCTCCATCTCGTTCGCCACGATCTCCACGCCAGTGCTGCCCATGGGCGGGAGGACGCTGGCCACAGCGCCGTCGAAATAAACCTTATCCAGGAATGAGAACTTCCTGAGCCTGGCGTTTAAATTATTCTTGTTCATCGCCGGCGTCATGTTCTTCGGCGGCACGCCCGCCGTGATGCAGCCGTCCGCCAGAGCCAGTATGAACGAGCCGATGTCGTCCGGCCTGGCGAAGCCTGCTACGACGCCCGTCGAGCGGACCACGAAGTTCAGGTCCTCCTTGATGGTAAGGCCCGCAGCTTCGTGGGACTCTTCGAGGGTCTGCTTGACCAGCTCGCCCACGGACTCTCGCGTCAGCCTCGATCCATCGAGGGTCTTGCCGAAGACCTTTTCGCCTTCCTTCGGCGGCCTCACGTCCCTGGACATCTTGACGGTCTTATTCAGCAGGTACGTCTTGCCCGTCTCCAGGTTCGTGGCCGTGAGGATGCACTTGGTCGTCGTGTTGCCCATCTCCACGGACGCGACCACGTAGAAGGATGTCGTGGACAGGTCGACCTGAGCGCTCATTCCGGGAGCGCCGGTCTTGGGGACTAAAGATAAATAGGGACTATCGGCGATAAGGGGTTTTGGCCCCAGTAATCTACTTAATGGCTTTAGCTGCATCGAGGTCACCATCGCGCTGTAAAATTTTACCTTAGTGAGACTATATATTTTGTGTCTCTTTTAGTAATAAAGGCTCCTACGATATGCTTTACGGCAAGAGCACATAAGCCATAGGCGACAGCATGTATTTATAACATAAGCCATAAAAAATTAAGAAAAAGTATACCATAAGGAATTATCATGCACGTCATCATCGTAGGGCTCGGGGGCATAGGGCAGAACCTCGCGAGGATAGCCGTTTCTGAAAAACATAATGTGGTGGTCATCGACACCGATCCGAAGAAGTGCAGCAACATCGTTACGAAGTATGACCTCATCAGCGTGAACGGCGATGCCACCTCGACGACCATACTAGACGAGGCGGGCATATCGGAGGCCGACGTGGTCATATCGACGACCAGCAGCGATGCGGTAAACCTGATGGTAATGCTCCAGGCCAGGGATAAGGGGGTAAAGTACCTGCGGACCATCGTGAACGAGCCCGAGCACATCGAGATCTTTAAAAAAGCCGGCATCACGATACACAAGAACCCGGATGCTATAGTCGCCGAGGATATTTATAATAACATGCTCAGGCCCGGGGTCAATGATTTCGTAATGCTGGCGGGGGGAAAAGCGGAGATCGTCGATATCATCATCAAGGACGGCACCCATGCGGCGGGTAAGTCGATCAAGGACATGGGGCTGCCCGCAAACGTGCTCGTCATAGCGGTCGAGAGAGGCGATGAAGTCATCATCCCCGACGGCAGCACGGTATTACAGCCCGGCGACTCGGTATTCGTTTTCATCCGAAGGAACCTCGTGGACCGTGTTTTCAACATGTTCTCGGTGGGCAGCCTGGTGAGATGAATGCCGTTAGGCCGGGATCTGAAGATCATTTTGAGCAACCTGAAAGGCCTTTTCACCGTCATCGGCGCCATCATGCTGGTCATGGCGGCGCTCTCCGCCCTTCTCGGCGACCCGCAGGTCGCCGATGGTTTTTTCTACGGGGCGGTCTTCGGCATAGTCCTGGGCCTGATCCTGCATAGCGTATTCCCGGCAAGCGTGGAGCCCGAGCTGAAGCATGCCATGGTCATCGCGGCCATCGCATATCTTGTCGTGTCGGCGATCAGTGCCATACCCTTTGTGGTCACGGAGCACATGAGCCCCCTTGACGCGTTTTTCGAGGCGATCTCCGGCTGGACGACGAGTGGTTTCAGCATGATACCGGAACCTCAAAACTCTAACCCCATGATCTTATTGTGGCGCAGCGTCACCCAGTGGATCGGAGGCCTGGGCATTATCGTGCTCATGGTGACCATCCTTATACGCCCCGGCACCAGCACGTACTTGCTTTACCAGTCGGAAGCCCGTAAGGACAAGATATTACCAAGCATACAATCGACACTGAAAGTGATCTGGGGCCTTTACCTGGCGTTGACCATCCTGGATATACTGCTTTTGCTTGCTGTCGGGCAGTCCGCCTGGGATGCGCTCAATAACGCCATGACGGCCATAAGTACCGGGGGATATTCTTTATATAGCGATAGCATCGCCGCCTATCATAGCCTGTCTGTCGAACTCATGCTATTGCCGATCATGGTGGCCGCTCCCCTGCCTTTTGCAGTTGTATACCGTACCGTCAGGAAAGGGATACGTAACCTACTAAAGGATACTCAAGTCAGGGTCTTCTTCCTGATTATCGCCGTGGGCGCGTTGCTACTATCCATCGAGAACTATTACTTTTATCACGACATAGTGGCAACCTTAAGATACTCCGTTTTTCAATTTATTTCTGCCGCTAGTACCACCGGATTCCAATCGACAGATATTTCGCAATGGTCCCAATCGGCTTTACTTCTCATATCTATCGCGATGGTCATAGGGGGTTGCGCAGGGTCCACCGCTGGCGGTATTAAAGTAGCCAGAGCCATTTTTATTGGGAATGAGGTCAAGCTGTGGCTGGCCAGGATGCTGCATACGAAAAATTCCATAGTGGCGATCAAGATCGGGGGTAAACGGGTGACAGAGGATATCATAGAACAGGAGATGGCCGAGGCATCGCTCATCTCATTCCTGTGGCTCATATCGATCGTGGTCAGCGTGCTGTTATTATCTCATATCGTGGGCTCGCAGTTCGACCTGAGCCACATCATATTCGACGTCTGCTCGGCCCAGGGCAACGTGGGGCTCACCAGCGGTGTAGTCAACTCATCGCTGCCCGCCCTCGGAAAACTCCTGGTAATCGTCAACATGTGGATAGGCCGGCTCGAGATCATTCCCATAATGATATTGGTCAGATATGTGTTTAAAGGCTTTAGGATATGATGGCTTAATCAGGGTTCCCTGGCACATTCTTCATCCGGGATATTGCACTGTGCGGCCGTGACGGGGGGTCGTGAACTTTAAGCGCTTATACGCCTCTGTCAGGGCGATGGGCGTCACGACAGTCGTCACGACCACCATGAGCACGACGGCCGAGAACACCTCGCTGGAAAATACTCCTGAGGTGGCGCCGATGCCCGCTATGATCAAGCCCACCTCGCCCCGGGACATCATCCCGAGGCCCACGATGATGGCCTCGTTCTTATTCTTGTTTAACAGCAGGATGGGGATGCTGCAGCCGATGATCTTGCCCAGCATAGCCAGCGCTATCAGCGCGGAAGCGAATATGAGCGAGTTAACGTTCAAGCCCGTCAGGTCCACGTAAGTGCCTATAACGACGAAGAACAGCGGCGCCATCAGGAAGTTTATCTTTTCCGTGACATCCTGTATCGTCGGTAAAATTTTCGTCTCCGCCACCGACATCCCTGCGGCGAAGGCGCCCAGTATCGGGGCCAGGCCGGCTATCCCTGCCATGTACGCGAACCCGAAGCACATCGCTATGATCGAGGCCTCCTGGGCGCCGTCACATTTTAAGACGCAGTGGCGCCCGGGGGATTCCGGGTGGCGCTTGATGTCCGATGATTCGGTAATATAATAGCAAACCCTTCTGGGACATAGCCAGTCTATTGCCCTGGCGACCACGAACACGCCGAACAACGTCAGGGCCAGCCATAAGCCGATGGACTGGCCGGCTATGATGCCGATCCCGACCAGGTCGAGGGGGCCGCCTTTTAAGAGGCCGAGCACGATCGCGAGCACGATGAGCCCGAGGACATCGTCTATCACGGCGGCGCCGATGAGTATGCCGCTCTCCTTCGTCTGGCACCGGCCTATGTCCTTGAGGACTTTTACAGTGATGGCAATGCTCGTCGCGGTCAGGGCCGCCCCGACCAGCAGCGCCTCGTTATTAGGGTATCCCCACGCGACGACCAGGCAATACCCGAGCACGAATGGGACGATGACGCCCCCCATAGCGACAAGCGTGGCGATCAGGCCGCTTTTCCTGAAGTCCGCGAACCTGGTCTCGAGGCCGACGAGGAATAAAAGCATGATGGCCCCCAGCTCGGCGAACATGCGGACCGGCTCGTTGACGACGACGAGCTGCAGGCCGAATATGTGATACCCCCCGATGAGGGTGGGGGCCAGTATGACGCCTGCCAGCAGTTCCCCGACCACCGCAGCTATCTCAAACTTTCTGGCGATCTCGCCGCCGATCTTTGCCGCGAATAGGAGCAAGCATAAAGTAAGCAGGGTCTCATATATGATCGATTCTTCTCCGGCCATTGGGAAAGCACCGCCCGGTTTTATAATTCTCAGAGGGGGTACTAAATAATCTATATAATGGTACTTATTTTTTGTGCTATAAAAAGAAGAACAAGAGCCGGCACCGGTGCCGGCTCTTATATATTGCTATTCTTTGCTTTATACCAGCTTGGTCAGCGGCAGGACATCCGTCAGGAAAGCGGTGCCCATTTCCTTGGCTGCCTCTTCGACGATGATGTCGTTCATGGCAACAGCCGGGAAGAGATCTGGGGCGCCCGCGATCGGGCCGTACAGGCAGTAGTTGCAGCCCAGGGTAATAGCTATCAAGTTACTGCCTATCGCTGCCGGCTTCATGGCCTTTTCGTGGCCGGGCTGCTGCTTATACTTCTTCAGCCATACCCAGGCGTCCGGGATGTTGTGGTAACCTCCGCCCACGGGCTCGCCCAGCTGGGACTTCACGGCGAAGATCGACCGGTAGGTCGAGCCGGAGCCGCTCCCCAGCGAGGTGGCGGCGACATCGATCAATGGCCTGGTGATGCCCTTCTCGGTGGCGAGGGTCAACATGCCCTTGGTCTGGCCGGCGCCGCCCTTGGTCAGCATCTCCATCCTGCCCTTGACCGACATGTCCATCGGGTTGAAGCCCAGCACAATGCACGAGGTGAACTTCAGCGGCTTTATCGCGTCGAGCTCGGCCTGCTGCGCCGCGGCGTTTATCGAGTTGTAGATGACCCTGTCGGACAGGCCTATCTCGTCGGCCCTCTTGGCGCCGGTGATCTTGGCGGAGGCGGCGCTCGAGTCGACCAGGAAGGCGTCCTTGCCAACGCTCGCGTACCATTCGATATATTTTATCATGGACTCGTCGGTCTCGGCCATGATCTGGACCCAGATCTTGTTGCCAGTCATATCGGACATCTCTTCCTGCGTCCTGATAAGCTTCTCAGCAGCTTCCTTGTTGAAGATGCCCTTATCCCCGTCCTCCTTAGATGCAAAGACCCCCTTCTGATTTGCATAGAATATAGAGCCCGCTAAAACGGTCGGGTATTCGCCTGGGTTTCCGCCTACTTTGGCTCTGCCTATTTCATAAACCTTTTGCGGTGTATCATACTTAAACATTGAATTCTCCTCCCTTTACACTGTCGAAGTAAAAATCGACATAATAATGCTAAATGCTATGTAGATCAAGGCTCCGAAGAGGAACCCGTACAGGATGCCTACTTCTCTGCCGAGCTTCCGACCCTCGCCCTGCTGTATCTCAGAGTTAGTGAACTCGACCTTCTCCTCTATGGCGTCGAGCCTCTTCTGGATAGCAGAGAATTCAGTGGGGTCAACTGCTGTTGCCGGTATCATTTAGAGACCTCCTAACAGCGCCAGCGGGATAAGCACCATGCCCAGGGCGAATATGGCTCCAATTAAGAAGCCCCACACCTTGGTAGCGCCTACGGCCGACGACAGCTTCTGGTTCCTGGCAGCAAGCTGGGCCCTGTAGCAGATTTCATCGATCACGGGCACAAAGGCGCTCTCAGGGGGCGCCTGTGTTGCCGCAACTGAAACTGTTTCTGCCATGTTTGTTCCTCCTATGGTTTCACCATCATTAGTTTCGTCCAGTCAACGCCGCCCGGGAATAGCAGGGCCAGGAGTGCAACGCACAGGACTATGCCTATGGCGACGCCTTCCATCTTGCCCGCATACCAGCCCATTGTGAACTTGGTCATGTACCCGATGTCCTTGACATCGTTCTTGATCATCCTCAGCCTGGACTGGATTATGGCGAGCTCGCCCGATATCGGCTTTAACGCCGCACCGGCCTCGAGTACCTCTTCTTCCTTCTCCTTGACCTGGACTAGCATTGGCTCAGCCGGGAATGCTCCGGGGTCCTTTGCGATAGCGTCTTTGATGGCCTGGGTGATCTTAGCCTCGTCCTCTACGTCGATCATGTTGATGATCTGGACTTGCTCCTGGAACCTCTTGATGACCTCGGGCGTGAGGTTCTCGATGAACGGGATAGCGCCCTTTGCATTGATGATCCTCCCATCCTTGACGCCATACTTATGGAAGCTAATCATTGTGTCGCCCGATATGTGGCCCTTGACTTCAGCGCCGCATACGATCAGGAACCTGATGTTCGGGTTTGATATGACGTTCGCGACGAGCTTCTCGATGCCGATGTTCTCAGTCTTGAAAGGCCCCGCTATCGCTGCGCCAGCCTTTATGGGGAACAGGCTGAAGTGCGAGCCAGTAGTCGCTACGGCTACCGGGCTCTTCGGGTCTCCGACATCATATTCACCTTTGAGTACCGGCCATCCCTTTGCTGGTTCTTTCTTCTCTACCATTTTATATCAACCCCTTAAAGCGCAGGAACACGATGACGAAAGCGACGAGCAGCCCGAAGATTAAGCCGTAGAATATGTTGGTGAATATACCAGCATAGTATAGCGACTTCTCCCTGTGGGGGAATGACTCCAGGAAGTTGCCCGTCGGCGCCATCGAGTTCATTAAGTCGTCTGCGTACTTGTCGAGCTTGTCCAGTGCCGTGTTCACGGGGCCCATGCCGTACTTGACCATGTTGCCGCTCTCGGGAACGATCTTTCCAGTGTCGACATCAAGGATGAGGCCATATTCCGGTAAAACATGAATTCCCATGGTTTAGGCCTCCTTCTTGGGCAGCACGCCCGTAGCGAGTATCTGCACGCCGCATTCCTTGACCTTCTTGAAGTAGGCCAAGTATGCGTAAACCCATGCGATGAGACCCAGCACGACCGTTATTGCGGACGAGAGCATGCTGGTCTGGAATACGGCCAGCGACATGAGGCCGAACATCATGGTCGACAGCAGCGATGCTTCGACGGCCAGGGTCAGCGTCCTCCTCTGGTCCTCGTCAGGGCCGAGGCTGGCGTTGAACGGGTGCAGCATCGGGAGCGCTCCGATCATGAAGAGCGGCGCGATGAAGCCCGTGCTGAACACGTACTTGATCATGGAGCTGTAGTCGAACGATCCCGTGATGGTAGTAGAGAACCCCATCAGTATGATGCTCGCCGCGCCCGCGATAAAGATCATACCGATCTGCATAGTCGGGATCTTCATCTTGAGCACCGCGTTCGCGATATACCCTATGATGGCGCCCTGGATGAGCGATAGTATCAGGGCTGCTATCGGGCCCGCGTATATTGCATAGGAGCTGCCGGTCTGGGTGACCAGGTAGTCCCCGATCTTGAGGCCGAGCAGCGTGGCCAGCAAGCCCATGCCGAAAGCGAGCATGCCGATGGACGGGACGCCCGTTCCGATACCGTACTTGCAGATCCTCCTGACCGCGTCCGCGCCCCATAATATCGCCAGTATGGCGCCCACGGCGCCGAGGAAGGCGAAGTATGAGACCTTCAGCGTGGTGTTGAGGAAGTATGCCAGGAATATGGCGACCAGGCCGCCCACGATGCCTATGGCCGCGAGCGTGTACCAGTCTATTTCTTTGACTTCAGTCATTTTTTACACCACCCCTACTCCGAGGTATATCAATGCGATGGCCCAAACGCCCATCACGAACGATGCGATCGTACAGGCGATGATGGCCCTCGGCACCCTCTTGAACTTGGGGTCGTGGAAGCCTTCGATCGTACCCGTGATGTTGTACGAGGCCAGGACCGAGTTCACGAAGAATATGCCTATTGTGAGGAATGCCGCCGTAGCAATGCCTGCCACGCCGAGCGCGCCGAATCCACCCGCGACGAACGCCAGGTACAGGAGCGCTCCGCCCGCGCCGCCGAAGAGGCCGCCTAATAGCGAGCTTATGACCGCTACCGTGGGCGTGCCGTGGCCTTCAGTGCCGCGCGTGACATACAGGTCCTGCCTGTCGCCGGTGATGGGGTCGAACTTGACCTTGGCCGAGACAAGCGGGACCGCTATGGCGAACGCGTACAGGATGTTCGCGACGACCGCCAGGATGACCATCATGATCATCGCGCCGACGACGCCCGCCACAACGACGAGCAGGATGGGCATGATGTTAGACGTGATGCCCGATATGGAAAACAGCGTCCCGTCGAGGGCCGCGGGGCCGAACGTCGGGTATGCCGACTTTAGCGAGCCGTCCATGATATCGTGCATGGTGAAGCCCGCGCTGATCAGGCCGAGTGCGCCCGACGAGAAAGCGAGCATCGTGGTGCCGGTTCCGATGCCGGTCGCCTGCGCCATTGCGGCGGGAGCGCCGCCCACGGGCACGAAGTGGACGCCTACGCCGACGAGTAGTCCGCCGATCGTGATGCCTAACAGTATTATGATTAATGTTATCGGGTCCATTTTAATCCTCCGCAGTCTTGTACGGGCCGTAGGTCTTCCGGGTCCACATCTCGAGTATCCTGTTAGCGATGACCCATATCAGGACAAGTAACAGGCCTGCGACCATTGCGCCCCAGCCATTCCAGTACTGGGTGAACAGGATCTCTCTCCAGCTGTCCGAGAACACCGTCATGCCTAAGCCGAACCCGGTAAGCGGTGCGCCGTGCTTGACGCAGTATCCGGCCACATCGATGCTGTTCCTGAGGCCGGCCTCGCCCTTCTGGACGATCTTGCCTGACTGCGCGGCGGGTAGTCCCATGCCGAAGGGCTTGTTCTGATATTCCCTTTCGGCGCCATAGTGGACATCACCGACCGCAGAGCCCATGCCGCCTACGATCACGCCCCATAGCATTGCAAGGATCGGGAACGGGAACGGTTGTCCGAGGACCCAGTTCATCAAATAAGAGAACGTCCCGATCGCCATAGCTGCTATAAATGCGTGTGCGATGATAGATGGCGTTGTGGTATACAATATATCAAGATATATCGGTTGGCCAAATCTCTTCTGACTGGTCAGCCTGCCCATGTATGCCGTCGTTGCATATACTCCGTACATCAACGAGGCGATAAGGGCGCCGAGCGCGAGCGCTATGACGGGGTTGACCTTCAACGCCGCCATGAGAGCTAACGCAATGGCTGCACCAGTACAGCATAAGAACGCGTAGGCCACGGGTTCGCCGCTGACTGCTTTATTGTAGTAGCGGTGTAGGTAGCCTACCTGAGGAGCCAGCTGCACCTGCGAGTTCGCGTTGGACTGGGATCCGAAATCGGACTCCAGGTCCTCCGCTGCGCCCGCAATGGTGGCACATGCACCCATGAGTGCCGCCGTTCCTAGGCTCAGTACTAATGTTGCTTCTACCATTTGTTATCCTCCTCTTAGTTTTATAATTATGGATAGGTGTAGGGACAATATCCATAATTAGGGCTATAAGTATCATTTTTAAAAGGGTTTGTAGACTAATAAACCTTTCGAAATGCGGCTAAAGCGATAGACGAAGCTATGTTGGCCTTAATTAGTAAAAATAACCCCTATCTTGCGTTCGTTTTATATAATAATATAAATTTTTAATATTTACTATATTAAGCATATAGTCGGTATATGCTCGCTAGATAATATATAGAAGCTTAATGGGTCCGCTTTAACGTACCGCTTTGGCCGGGCGATTTGAAAAAATCGTGCGCTTTACTCGTGGAAGAGAAGCGCCACGGATATTATCGCTGTTATAGCATCGCGATCGTCAATATTTTAGCAGCCACGCCGGGGTCGCGCCCATTCCTGCTCCCTATGAAAAGGGCGTCGCCCGTGAATGCGGCCAGGGGGGTTCGCCGTTCGCATAAAGCACATAGGTCAGGCTATCACATGCATGGCCCGGCGTTTCAAGCACTTCAAGCGCCATACCCCCGAACGGCAGCCGGTCGCCCCCCTTTAGCGCCATATCGCCGTACGTAAATCCTGTATTCTTACTATGCCCCTCACATTCCGCAGGTAATTATTGATTATATTGATTTTTGGGGCGTGGATATGCTTGATGACTGGGCCCTGGAATGGCGTGTCAATGTGCCGTTTGCCATCCTTGGCATGTCGGAAACACAGAGGCACAGGGACACGGGAAAATAATAAAAAGGCGAGTATCACCCGCGGAATATGTGATGCCCTATTTCGGCACCGGTGCGCTTTTTGAGGTCTACCGAGCCGATGACGAAATCCTCATTCCTGTGTGTCTCGAGTACGTACTTGATCTTTGCGCAGTGATCCCGGGCAAGGCTTAGGCAGTCTTCGATGTCGCCCGCTTCCCGCCGGGGGTCTATGACCACGGCTTCCCCGTTAGAGCTGATAAAATAAGTGTTTTGAGCTAAACCCTCTGCTTTCAGCCTTCTTATCATCATGGTTATACATTTAATTATTTTTATATATAATATTGTTTAATGGTTTATAAGCGGGCCACTAGAGCGAATAAATTTAATAAAAAGGATAAAGGCGAGGAATGGGTCCTCGCTTATTTTTTACCGTGGGATTCCTGATGGGGGCCGGGTGAGAGATCGGTTTCGCTATAACTATAGTTATGGTCATAGCTGTTAGTGTTATTCTGGCCGTAGTCATAGCTATAGTTATAGCTATAGTTGTGCTCGTAAGGCGTCTGCGCTCCCTGCTGATCCCCTGGCATTGCCGTAGTGCCGTTGCCGGCCGACGGAGCAGGCTTCACGTATCCTTTATTCTGTAATCCCGGGGGCACAAAGGAATTATTCCCGGTATTCTTCATCTGCCCGGGCGGCACGAAGTACGCGGTACCATTGTAATACGTGTAGGGCCTGCCGTTCTGGATCTTCATGTTATACTGGAAAGCGTTATTCCAGCAGTTCCTCGATTCGGGCGTATAGGTGGTGTTATTGACCATGTAGGCAAACCGGTTCCGGTGCATCACCAGCCACGGGCCCACGGAGTAATACTGGCCTTCGTCGATGTCCGGGAGATTCATCGTCCCGTTGATCTCTCCCAGCTTATCGGCATATCCGTTGATGGCGGCCTCCATGGCGGCGAAATTGTTGGCGTTGGCCATTGCCTGCGCTTCCGATAGCCTCTCCTCGGCATGGACCATCTGCTTTTGTAGCTTTTGAGTGGAGTTACCCGCAAGCGACTCTTCGAGCTGTTGAATAAAGAGCTTGATGCCATAGAGGGGCGAATCTGCTCCGGCCCACCCGTCATATGGCCTTATATCATCCTGCTGCGCCAGCGATACCGGGACCATGGCCGCAAGTATCATCATAGCGACCGTAAACGATGCGATCTTTCTCATTCATCATACACTTCCTGATCCAATGTCTTCTTTTCATCGGCCGAATGCTCGCCGACGATCAATCATTTCCGCTTAAATGAATAAGCATACTTAAGATTTGGGTTAAAAATAACGGTCTATAACGGTTCTGTTTTTTGTATATGGATTTAATTTGATATAGAAAGTAATAATTAACCTTATTTTAACTTCTCGTCCGCCTTTTCCTTATCCGGGCCCGTTTGTGTCAGGATGAGGATATTGCCCCTGCCCTTTTTGACTTTCCTGAGTAATCCCGCGTCCTCGAGCTCGGACGCGATCAGGCTGATCTTTACCTCCGAATAGGGTAGCGCTTTCCTCAACTCGAGCTGCGTCATCCTGCCCCCGTTCTTCGCGATGGCCGAGAGGACGTCCTTACAGTCCTGCCTCAGCACGCGCCCCGTCGCGTCTATCGAGACCGGAGAAGGCGCGGGCTCCGGGATAGCGGCGTCCGCCCCCTGAACGCCGGGCGCGGGCTCCCGCTTTTTTATGAGCAGATATGCCCCGCCCGCCGCCAGCAGTAAGGCCGCGGCCGATATGGCCAGGGCAGGCAATATCCAGCCCTGCGCACCGGGCGAGGACGGGCTTTCTTCCACAGTTACGGGCAAGCTCTGGTTTAAATTTTTAAGGATCGTCAGGTCATCCGCCGGGAATAGCAGCAGGTCGATCACGAAGTCCCCGCTGTCGGGGACCGTTATGTTTTCCCGGGCGGATAACGGGCCGGATGCGCTCCTGGCTTCCGCGGTGATCGTATATTCGCCGCCCGGAAGGCTGAAGGCATAGCTTCCGTCCGTGGTCACCACTTTTTGTGCCGGAGTGGTGTTTACCTGGACGACCGCCACATCTATTGCCTTGAAGGTAGACCAATCGTAGACCCGGCCGTGGACGGCGGAATCCGCCATGGCGGGCGATGGCAGTGTGGCAAAAAGCAGCACCACGATGAAAAAAAGGGTAAATACCGGTATATCTGGCTTTTTTCGGTAGGATAAGCGTGTATCGAGCCAGTGCATAGCATTTTTAAATAGGGCCATTAGGTATATACTAATTACGGTTTATGCCGTGAGCCAGAGAATAAGCGATAGTGGCAGCTTCTAAACTAAAAGAAGGACGATTAAAGCTTTAAACGAGTATCGGAAGGAAAATTAATGCGGATCCGGCATAGCCCAAATAAACCGTTTTTCTGGCGAAGAATGACATACCGTAAGAATTGTTATAAATTCAACGCTTTTAATTATACTCGTGAAGGGCGTTAAAAAATATTTCATATTGCTGGCGGCAGCTTCCCTGCTGATTTATGGTGCCGGCCAGGCGCTGGCCAGCGACCACGCGCTTACCGCGGGATACGGCGCCAATACACAAACCAGTATGGGCTGCTTATGGCCCGGCCTGACGGATGCTCAACAGCTGGAGGGAGCTCAAACGGGCCAGCCAAACGGTGATGGCAATCCATACGGCAGTAACGGGACTTTAAATAACGGGCAAACGGGTTATGGTAATGCGAGTATGCCGCAGGTAGATTTTTCGGGCCTGCCTTACGGCGAGTGGCAAAAATGGGCATATTCGTACCGGGCCAGGCCGAAATATCCCTATGTCTTTAACTTTTCCAATCCCTATGAGCTTGCCGATAAAAACGTCCTCACGAATGGCCAAAAGTGGTTCAATGATTCGTGGAACGATAGCCGGTCCGACATATCGAAGAAGATCGCCGGGCAGAGGGTCTTGACCCTCCTCCAGGAAATGGAGATGCTAAAAACGATGGCCGGCGAGTCGGGCCTGAGCGCGGAAGAGCGGACTGCCATAGCCAGCGGCATCGATAATAATGCCCGGTGGCTGGAGGATGCGGATAAGGGAATACATGCGGCGGGCGATATGAAGTCGCTGGGGCAGGCCGTGGCTGGGGCCGAGCCGCGTATAGCGTTGATCAGGTCGGAAGTAAAGGCGAACGCCGGCCTTTTGGCCTGTAAGGACATGGATGCGAAGATCGATCAGGCCATGAACGCCTCGGACTTGATCAACGAGAGGATACAAAGCCCGAACCTTACCCAGGAGGAAAAGGCCTGGCATGTTCAGAAGCTGGCCGGATATGACCAGCATGTCTATAACGCCAGCCAGTACCACGCAAATGCCAGGGCATCATTCCAGCGATTTTCCGAGACCGGCGATGACGCATATTACGTAGAAGGCTTAAAGCAGATAGAGCTCGCGCACAGTGAGCTTGATGGGGCGTTCATTACTCTTAAAGAGATCTTCCGCCGGATAAATCTTTAAACGATTCACGCCACGAGGGAATTCGCCAGGCCCGCGGAATGGCTGGCCAATGTGATCACTAGCCCGTTATTCTGGCTCTTCGAGCTTGCATGCGGCGCCATACTCGCGTCGATCATGCTATTCTTCGCGCTGAGCGATATAAGCCCGGGCATAGGATGGCTGTATTCCTGGTGGGCGGCGCCGCCGCGATATTCATGCCCGTGGTCTTCCTCGTGGCCGCCTGGCTGTTCAAATTTTATCGGCGGCGGCCGTTCAGGCTCATGGCCTCCATGTTCATGTGGGGCGTCATGGCCACGCTTGTCGCGTTTTTAGCCAACACGGCCTGCACGCTGCTGCCTGGCATGGCGCTGGGCAAGGGCACCGCATTAGCTATCGCCGCTGTCGTGGTGGCGCCCATCGTCGAGGAGACATCAAAAGGCACGGGCGCCCTTATCATGTCTGGCCGCCGCGAGTTTGGCGGCATGCTCGACGGCATACTCTACGGGTTTGTCATCGGCATGGGCTTCGCCTTCATCGAGAGCTGGCTGTATTTCGCGGCCAATGCGAACCCCGTAGCGGCGGGTGGCATCGGGGGATGGGCGTTCGACATCCTGTACCGCTCGATCATATGCTCGCTGGCCCACGGCTGCTTCACCGGGGCCACGGGCGGCATGGTAGGCTACTTTAAAGCCCGCCAGCTTGTAGAGGGCTTTGCGTTCGAAGGCTTTCGCAGGGGGCTTCCCATCGCGATGGCGCTCCACTCGACCTTTAACGCCGTAGCGCTGCTGGGCTCGGCCATCCCCGCCGTCTTCGGCATCCCGCTTCCCCTGTTTGACCCGTTGCTTACGCTCATTATAGTCGTATTTTACATCTGCCTGGGCGTTTATCTTCAATTAAAGGAAAAGCGTATACGCTTGAGAGCGGGCTGATGGTCCGCATGACTGGCAATGGTGGCGGATATGGCTCACGAGGAAAGACCGACAGCGGAGGACTTTAAAAGCCTATCAGTAGACGGGACTATTAAAAAGCTAGGCGCTCATCCCGACACCGGACTGACGTCCGACGAAGTAAATAAGAAGATCGCTGAGTTCGGGTACAACGAGGTGCCTGAGAAAAAGAAGAGCGCTTTGGTCAGCTTTTTGAAGAGGTTCTGGGGCCTGACGGCCTGGATGCTCGAATTGACCATCGTGATCTCATATGTTCTGGGCAGGTTCCTGGACCTGGCGGTGATCGCAGCGCTCCTGTTTATAAACGCCATCCTGGGATTCGTCCAGGAACAGCAGGCCGAAAGGGCGGTCGAGGCGCTTAAGAAAAAGCTGAGCGTCAATGCCAGGGTGTTGAGAGATGGCACCTGGTCGGTCCTGCCGGCGCGGGACCTCGTGCCGGGCGACACCGTCAGGGCCAGGTCAGGCGACTTCGTCCCCGCCGACTTAAAGGTCATCGAGGGGGATACCGAAGTCGATCAGTCAGCTCTCACGGGCGAATCGCTGCCGGTGGAGAAAAAGGCGGGCGATATACTATACTCCGGCTCCCTGGTCAGGAAGGGCGAGGCCACCGGGATCATCATATTGACGGGGACACGCACGTATTTCGGCAGGACTGCCGAGCTCGTCCAGGTGGCGCGTCCGAAGCTTTACGTGGAAGTGGTCATCGCTAGCCTTCTCAAGTGGCTTCTTTCACTCGTGATAATCTTGCTCTCTCTCGCATTCCTGGTCTCTTATTTGAGAGGGGTAAGCCTGTTAGGGATATTGCCCCTTGCCCTTGTCTTGCTTGTTTCGTCCATACCCGTCGCGCTGCCCGCCATGTTCACGGTGACGATGGCGCTGGGCTCCCTTGAGCTGGCAAAGAGAGGAGTGCTGGTGACGAGGCTCAGCGCGTCCCAGGACGCCGCCATGATGGACATATTATGCGCCGATAAGACGGGGACTATAACAATGAATAAGCTCTCGATAGCCGACGTGATAGGAGCAGGAGGCTACTCCGCGGACGACGTGGCATTCTATGGGGCGCTGGCATCCCAGGAAGCTAATCAGGACCCCATAGATCTCGCCTTTATCGCGGAAGCCAGGAAAAGGGGGCTTGATTTTAATGAGTATATCCAGAAAAAGTTTACGCCTTTCGACCCGTCCACGAGGAGGACCGAGGCGGTCATAGAGAAGGATGGTAAGGAGTTCACTGTGATAAAGGGGGCGGCCCTCACGATAGCCGCCCTCTGCGGTATCGACCCCGCTGGCCTGGAAAAGAAAACAGGCTCGTTCGCGAAAAAGGGCTATAGGGCCATTGTGGTCGCTAAAGGGGGCGAGAAGCAGTGTTTTGAGCTTGTCGGCATGGCCGCGCTCTACGACCCGCCGAGGCCCGACTCGGCGAAGCTGATCGAGGAGCTGAGAGGCCTGAGCATATCCACTAAGATGCTCACGGGCGACGCGCTGCCCATCGCAAGGCAGATCGCGAATGAGGTCAATCTCGGGGATAATATCGCAGGGATGGGCGAACTGAAAAAAATGGAAAGCCTGGACCCGGAAAAGGCGGAAAAGATCATCGAGGATAGCGACGGTTTTGCCGGCGTCTACCCCGAGGATAAGTACCTGATCGTTAAGGGCCTGCAGGCCGAAAAACATGTAGTGGGGATGACCGGCGACGGCGTGAACGATGCCCCCGCGCTAAAACAGGCCGAGGTGGGCATCGCCGTCAGCAGCGCCACCGATGCGGCCAAAGGTGCCGCCAGCGTGGTCCTTACGAGGGAAGGCCTCTCGGAGATCGTGAGCCTGGTAGATACCGGACGCAGGATCCACCAGAGGATAGTCACCTGGATCTTAAATAAAATAATCAAGACCTTCGAGATCGTGCTATTCGTGGTAGTGGCTTATCTGGTAACAGGGGTTTACGTGGTGGGCGCCTTCGAGATCGTGCTGCTGCTCTTCCTCATCGATTTCGTGACCATATCTATCGCGACGGACAACGCGAGGCCCTCGCCGAAGCCGGAGACGTGGAACGTCGGGGCGCTGGCCAGGGTCGCCGTTTCACTGGGTATCTTCATGGTCATGGAATCGTTCGGGATGCTCTACATCGCCATGAATTACCTCGGGCTGACCGATGCCACGGGGCTGCGGACCTTCACCTTTTGCATGCTCATATTCGGGGGAATGTTCACCATCTTCGTGGTCAGGGAAAGGAGCTACTTCTGGAAGTCCATGCCGAGTAAAACGCTGCTGGCGACCATCGGTGGCGACATGCTCGTCACGTCGGCGATCTCAGTCATAGGGATCCCTGGCCTGATCCCGATACCTGCGGTATACGTGTTGATAGCCTGGGCCTGGTATTTCGTGTTCGCCCTGCTTGTGAACGACTTTATAAAGGTGCGCCTGCTGCCGCACCTGGAAGCCCCTAAAACATGACGCTTTACCCTTTCGCAATTCTAAAAAAGTGGCTGGAGTTCTTGCCTATTGACCAGCACGTAGATATATTAACAACCGAATATATTTTTTGAGTGCCGATGCCGAAGATCACGACCATAGGTGATGTAAACGTAGATCTGATAGCGAGAATAGATAAGATGCCAGGCCTCGGGAAGCAGGTCATTACTCAGGACTTCCAGGCGCACGGGGGAGGCTGCTCGGCCAACTTTTCGCTCTCCTGCGCCCGGCTCGGGACGGACGTACAGCTATTTGGTAAAGTGGGCGATGACGTATTCGGCAGGTATGTGCTCCTGGAATTGGAGGAAAATAAAGTAGACACGGGGAACGTGTTGCTTACCAATAAAAAGACCGGTGTTACTTTCGCTATGGTACAGGGTATCGAGCGCTCGTTCATTACGTTCAGGGGCGAGAACGCCGCCTTTTGCCTGGACGATATCGACATCTCCAAAATATACGCCGACATCGTACACCTTCCCTCTTACTTTTTAATGGACGGCCTGCGGTACGACTACATCAGGCTTATAGACGTAATGCATGCAGCCGGCATCCGGGTATCATTTGATACTGGCTGGGACCCCCGGGGATTTGTGGATGAAACCGTGGGCCCGCTCCTGAAGATATTACCGAGAGTGGACTTATTCATGCCGAACATAGATGAGGCCAGGAACATTTTAAAGTTAAGCCGGGGCGCCAAGCCGGAAAAGGCTGCTGGATTGCTGGTGGATATGGGCGTTAAGACGGCGGTGGTAAAGATGGGCGAAGGCGGCTGCTGGGTCGCGGACCGGGACACGTCCGAGTATGTCCCGGCCTTTAAAGTGAAAGTGGTAGACACAACAGGCGCTGGCGATAACTTTGCAGCCGGATTCATAAGCGCTTATATTAGCGGCAGGACACTGCGCCAATCGGCAGTGATCGGCAGCGCCACCGCGGCGCTCAAGATCGGGGGCGTAGGCTGGCCCGCCTACCCGAAGCGCTCGCAAGTCAATGAATTCTTACATGATAAGGGCCTCGAAGGATTATAGGATGAGCGACGGCATTATTCTCTTATGTAATATTTCTTGACAGGAGCGAGTTTATCGTTAAACTCGTAAACGAGCGGTGTCCCGGTCGGTATATTCAATTCCTCGATGTCCTTGTCCGTGATGCCATCCAGATGCTTCACGAGGGCCCTGAGGCTATTGCCGTGAGCGGCCACGAGTGGCCTTTTTCCGGACATCAATGCGGGTACGATGGTTGATGACCAATATGGGACCACTCTGTTATAGGTATCTTTTAATGATTCGGTACGGGGGATATTTTCCCTGCCAAGGCGCTCGTATCTAGGGTCGATGGGCCCCCGCGGATCGAGCGGCCCTAAAGCGGGAGGCGCGACATCATAGCTTCTCCTCCATATAAATACCTGCCTATCCCCGTATTTTTTGGCGGTCTCGGCCTTGTTCAGTCCCTGAAGCGCCCCATAATGTCTCTCGTTAAGCATCCAGGACTTATGCACGGGTATCCACATCAGGTCTATCTCATCCATGACGAGCCACAAGGTCCTTATTGCCCTTTTTAGCACAGACGTGTAGGCAGCATCGAAAAAGTAGCCCTTCTTTTTTAGTATCCTGCCAGCGCTTATGGCTTCTTCTATGCCTTTTGCCGAAAGGTCTACGTCGGTCCATCCCGTGAACCGGTCCTCCAGGTTCCATAAGCTTTCGCCATGTCTCAACAGGACTAATTTAAACATCCCGATATCTCCTGCCAGATACCCATTACGGCCTATCAATAAGGCGACAACACCATCATTATTTTATGGCGGCATTACTTTCCAGGGCTTGAAGTTCCCGATCCCTAGCGCCTTATCCGTCTTGTCCATCGACTTCTTCTTGTTTTTCTCTATCCCGGTCATGGCCCGTATGCAGTCGATGTTCTCCGGGATGACGTCCGACTCCTGGTGGACCGCCTGGAACAGCTCGATATCGCTCCCGTCCACCGAGACCGACTCCTCATAGATGCAGTTCTCCATCATGTCGCCCTTTGGCCTCCCCAGTATCCTGCCCATCTCCGTTATATCGCCCGTGGACTTGATGTTATACCAGGCGGGGATAAGCCATATGCGGCGCCACTTCTTGAGCGCATTGATAACCTGATCCCGCGAGGGCGTACCCTCTACGTTAAAGCTCACGGAGTGCGTGTGCATGAGCGTGGTCGGCACCTTCAGGGGCTGCAGTGGAGATCTTGATGTGCGGGAGCACGGTTTGGACGTCCGGGCCGTGATGCGACGGCAACTTAATTGGATCGGGCACTATCGCGTTGATCGGGCCTCGCTTGATGTCATCCGGGTCGCCGCCCCTGCGCACGAGCGTCACCAGGGCCTTCTTGACCCCGAACGCCATGTCTATGGCATAGACGAGCCTGCAAAGCGCCGAGGTATTACACGACACGACACGGACGTACTTCTTGCCTATGGCCTCGTCATAATTGGCTGCAGCGTTAAAAGAAGTCCCGGTCATCTCGTGCTTCTCGCCGCCCTGGAATATCGCGGGCTTGCCCATCTTATCATATATCTTTTTATTCTCCTCGCCGATCCCGCTCGGAGCGGCGTCCACTACTATGTCAGTCTTCTTTATCATATCCTCGTTAGAGCCGGCCATGGATAAGCCTGCAGCCTTAAATTTGGTCCCGGCCTTCGCCGGATCGACCGCATAAATATCGTACCCTTTTTCCGCCGCTACAAAAGCTTCGTAATCCGGCTTTGTCTTTGCGATCCCTATCAGTGCCATATCGTCCTGGAGCGCGACGGCGTCCGCGACACGCTTGCCGATAGTGCCATAGCCGTTGAGTGCAACTTTAATTTTATCAGCCATACGAATCATCCCCCTCAAAATATCCAAATAATATATGAGGATAAAAATATGCCATAATATCATTAAAATCCGCTAAGCCGGCTAGTCTTTCAGTAGTATCCGGGCATCCGCATGCCATACCCGGCGACCTTTTCCTTTAGATATTTTTCCAGCCGCTCCCCTTCCGGATATTTCAAAAAATGGGCGCCGTCGGCGGAGGCAACCACCGCACCTTTCATGCCATATTTCCCGTCAAGGCCAATATTTTACTTGCGACAAGCGGCTTATCCGACATTAAAACCATTCGACATATCGCTCTCGATACATAATACGATAAAGTGGTTATGCGTGCTCCTTAGCATGTTTTTTATACTCGTGAATGGCAAGTAATACCATACCTACAATAATACATACTCCTACTATTGCTAGTTTCGCCATATTATCGATGCCGACGTTTATTAAACTCAGGATAATTAAGATCAATATACCGATAATAGCCCCTATTATCGCTCCAAAAAACGCTCCCCCGACACTACTCATGAATCCCTGGAAATCGTAACCATCAGTCATATAGCAACCCCGCTACTTTATAGATTTTAATATGAGTATATTAATATAATGATATGATTATCATTTGCGAATATAGTCCGCCCCTTTATTTTTATCGTTCAGCCAAGTCTTCAAATTGAAAATTGATCTTATAGTATTACGTCAAATCAACCAAAGACTTGACTGAACCTAAAAGACCTTATACGGTCGCCGGTGCTCTCGGGCCCGTCAGCTTCAGCTTGATCGCCAGCAGTACCATAATGATGCCGAAGGCGATACTGAAAATGCCCACTACCTGGATGAGGGCGATGAGGCCTGTTATAGGATACAACAGCAGTATGACGCCGACCATGCCCGCCAGCACGCCGCCCGCGATGAGCAGCCACTCGCCGTGTATCATCTTATGCGTCTCCACCGCAACGATGATGTCCAGCACGCCGGTGAGGAGGAAGTAGAAGGCGACGATGAACGCGAACGTCAACAAGCTCAGCCCCGGTAACAGGATGACCACTGCGGCCGCCGCTATGCCGATCACGCCCTCTATTATCCTCAGCCACCATCGCCCGTCCTTGATCGTGACCACCTCGAGTAAAAGTATGATGCCGACCACGAAGGCGAAGACGGCGAAGAGCATTATAAAGGTCAACAGGGTCAGGCCCGGGAGGAACAACAGGATGAGCCCGAAGGCCAGGGCGATGAGCCCGCGTAACAGGAAGTCCAGCCAGCGGGCGCTCCATAGCCCCGTGCCCATGCTTTCACTGCCAAATGCGCTTTCTGCCACAATAACACCATAATTTAATATCATAATATTATTATAAATATATTCGAAGCATTGAACATTAATGGCCATAGAGGAAGCATTGAAAAAATTAACGGGCCCTGGCGCCCACGCGCTCCGTCATTCTCTTTTTGGCGGCCTTGAGCGCATCGATGGCGGGCATTGGCTTGCCGCTCAGGAAGTCGATGGCAGCGCCGCCGCCCGTCGATACGTGGGTGAACTTATCCTCGATGCCGAGCTTGTCAACGAGTACGGCGCTGTGGCCTCCGCATATCACGGAGAACTTCGCATTTGAAGCGGCCATGAGTATATCCCTGGTGCCCGCGGCGAACCCGGGTTTCTCGAACACGCCGGCGGGGCCCTTAAGGATGACCTTGTCAGCACGCCTGAGGATATCCGAGAATCCCGCGATCGTCTCATGGCCTATGTCTGATATAGCGTAGTCCGTAGGAAGTAGCTTGACGCTGATCTCGACGCGCTTGCCGTCCTTATCGATCGCCACGTCCTGCGGCATGGTTATCCTGTCGCCGAATTTTTGTAATATTTCTTTTGCCACCGGTATCTCGCCCATTAATCCGTTCTTATCCAGGAACTCTACGTTCGGCCTGCCTATGTCAACGCCGGAGGCCGCCAGGAACACCTGTGCCATGACACCCGTGACAAGCACCCGGGTGGCGATCTTCTTCTCTAAGACGTTCTTCGTGACGCCGATACTATCGTCGACCTTTGCGCCGCCCAGAACATAAATGACCTCGCCTCCGCCCTTCAATGCCTCGCCGAGCGAGTCTATCTCCTTCTGCATGAGCCTGCCGGCGCCGGAGGGCAGCACGGGGGTGAAGCCCACGATCGAGTCCTGGGAGCGGTGGGCTGCGCCGAAGGCATCGTTAAGGAAGACGTGGGCCAGCGGCGCCAATTGTTTTACCATGATGGTCCCGGCGGCCGCCCGGGGCGTCAGGTCCAGTACCTCTTCCGAATAGAAACGGACGTTCTCCAGCAAGAGCACCTGGCCAGGCTCAAGCCTCACGATGTCCGAGCGAGCGTGCGAGCCGAAGATGTCATCCACATAGTGCACGTCCTGCTTTACATAACGCTGAAGCCGCTCAGCATGCTGCTCCATTGTCGTGAAGTCCTTTCCCCCGGGCCGGCCCTGATGCGCCAGCAGGACCACCTTCGAGCCCTCCAGTTCCCCGATCGTCGGCACGCTCTCCCTGATACGCTTATCATCAAGTATCATGCCATCCGGCCCCATCGGAGAATTGAACTCAGCCCTGAGCAGCACCGTCTTCCCGTCAAGGCCAAAATCATCCATCGTACAAAAATCGCGTTCCATACACTTCAACAGTCGTGTATCCTTCCATATCGATAAGCCTGTACCATCGTTTTAGTTATTTTTCCCTGGAAGTCACATAAGCTATGCCATAGAATGGGTCATAAAAATGATTATAATTATCGGGAATATACCCTGCCATCTATTCTATAAAATTATTCGGGAGATGATTGGATTGAAAAAGCTGATAGCGATAGGATTGGCCGTGCTCGTGATGCCCATGATGTCCCATGTGATGTGGTATATCGATCATCTTCGTTATTTTGAAATGCAGGTAGATATTTCTAGTATATCGCGGGATTCCGCGCCCGAATAGCTAGCTTCGTTGCCATAAATAAACGGTTTATATGACCCGCATCCCCGCCGCCAGGCGGCCGGCCTCGATCCCGGCCCGGGCCAGCGATGATACGATCGCGTCTCCCGAGCAGTGCCCGGCCATTACTTTTTCCACGTTGGCGGCCTTAAGCGCTTCCGTGGTGCGTGAAAGCCTTTCTGCCCCGGCCTTTTCCATATGCAGCCCGCCGGCTATGAGGTCGGGATACTTGCCATGCTGACGCTTCACGCATTCGATAGTATTTACGATCCCGGCATGGCAGCAGCCGCACAAGAGCATTATTCTGTCGTTGAGCCGGATGACAAGGGATTGGTCGTCCATAACGGGGTCAGTAATAAGCGAGCCATCGCGCTCCGTTAGTAAATCCGGCTGCGGCGGCTCGTATGACATGACCCGCATGATCTCGCCCGTCGTGGAAACCCCCCCGCCCAAGTCTAAGGGCCCCGGCTCAATGCGGAGCTCGCAATGCTCTTTCAGCTCACTTAAACTAAGAGGCAGTCCTATGTCTTTTAAGCCCTGGCCCCTCCTCGCGAATTTCTTCTGGAACGCCGCCGGGTGCACGATCAAGGGTACGCCCTCGTTCACATCTAAGACCTTCATCAGGCCCCCCGTATGGTCGTAGTGCCCATGGCTTAGCACGATATAGTCGAGGCCGCTGAGGCTGACGTCCGATAGCCGGGCGTTATGGAGCAGTACGTCCCCGCTCTGGCCTGTGTCGAACAATATTCGCAGGCCGTCGCTCGACTCGATATAAAACGATAAGCCGTGCTCGCCCCAGTACCCGCTCCCGAAGGGCACCATGTTATCCGAAAGGCATAGAGCCCGCGTAGATGGCATATATTCAATCCTGCATTATAGATAGAAAAAAATAACGGTCTCCGGATTTCAAGGAAGCGAGAAGTCTAAATATTGGCCATATAGCGAGAAGTCTAAATATTGGCCATATATTATGTATCTTAGCGGGATGGCAGAAGTGAGCGACGTAAAAAGGGATTTCAATAAGGAGGCGGCCTCCTGGGATAAGGAGCCGCGGCGGCTTAAGATGGCAAATGATATCGCCAATGCAATTTCGGACGAGATCAAGCTGACCCCTACTATGGATGTTTTGGACTTCGGCTGCGGCACAGGGCTATTATCTCTTAATTTATCTCCTTTTGTCCGCTCCGTGACAGGCGTAGATAATTCGCATGGAATGCTCGACGCCTTTAAGGCTAAGATCGAAAACCAGGGCCTTACTAACGTAAAGGCCGAATACCTGGACCTGGACAAGGGAGATGAGCTCGTAGGCAGCTATCACCTGATCGTCAGCAGTATGACGCTGCATCATATCAGGGAGATCGGGCCCCTCCTTGAACGATTCCACGGGGTCACGACCCCCGGCGGACACCTCTGCATCGCCGACCTCGACCCGGATGATGGCCTGTTCCATGACAGCAATGAAGGCGTGTTTCACTCCGGGTTTGATAGGGCTGCGATGAGCCGGGCTTTTATAAAGGCGGGATTTAGCGCCATTAGAAGCCGGACGGCGGCAGAAATAATAAAGCCGACCCCGTTGGGCGGAACCAGGTCATTTACCGTTTTTCTCGTGGCCGGCCGGAAAATCGATTAAATATGACGCGGCCCGTAATCCACTGGCGCTTCCCCGCATCTTAGTTATCGCCCGAATATCGGCTTGTTATTACACGCCTGACGTTCCGCTGCCCGCAGCAGTGCCCGCTGGCACACACAGGGGATTTACCCTCCCGGCCCACGTCTAAATCTTTGTTATCCTTTTCCGGGGCTTCGTTTTGCCCGGCTTCTTCTCCTTCAGGGGCCATTGACTCTTCAGGACCCTTACCCGGATCTAAATTACTACCGTCGCTGCTTTCGCCCGGCGGGTCAGTATCACCTTTTTCTGTCATATTATTTCCTTGTTATCAGTAGCGTTTTTCACGTTTCCCGGTAACTGATATATAAGGGGATGGTGGCCCGGCCCGGAGTTCACCCCTTTCGAAGCTCCTCCAGCCTCCGGTCGACGTACGTCATCTGCTCGCGAATATCCTTTTTATAGCTTTCCAGCGCGTCTATCTCTTCTTCCTTTGTTTTAAACCCGCCGCTCTTACAATACGGACATTCGCCCATATGGTGATGGTATCCTCCAGGGTGAGTGCCCGGCTCATGGTAATGCCCATGCTCCTCGTGATGACCTTCATGGTGTGTCATGCTGATCGCCTAATTTAACACGTTGGAGCGTAAATATTTTAAAAGTCGCACACAATTCCGCGGCATTCTGCCATAATAAAAAGCAAGGCCCTCATGGGGCCTGATCATTATGGGTTTCCACGTCGTTTTGCTCGCCGCCCCTGCGCCTTCTCATGCCGCACGTTCCATGGCCGGCGGCCTCGCAGCCCTCGACCTGTAATATCTTACCGTTGACCACGGCATCGGCGATCTTCTTTCTGGCGCTGTGCAGGTCCTTCCAGGCGGTCTTCCGGGACACGCCCATTCTTACGGCGATCTCCTCCTGCTCCAGGTCGAGCAGGTCGGCTAGCTTGATCGCCTCGATCTCTTCGGGCAGCAGCGTCACCGTATCCATTTCCGCCTCGCGCCTGCAGGCGGGCATCATGCACCTGAAATTGCCGCCCGACAGGCACCTTTTTGAGCGGGGCCTCCCAGCGCATCTTCTTTCCCTCATCTTTTTACTTCATTCTCCGCCATGCTTATATTCATGATGGCTTCAGCTCTCCTCGCGACACCTGCTTTTTCTCTCACGCCCGCGGTGCTGCCATCCGCCGCAATGGCCCCTGCCGCATCCCCGCGGCTTACCGCCACGGCCTACGCCATAAACGTCGCCGGGGTTTTCCTGGCTTCCGGTTTCAGGCCCGCTGGCGTCTATTCTTTCCGTTTGTTCTGCCTCTTCGGTCGGTATGGGGCCATTACAGGGCCCCATCCTTCGTCCCACCGGGCCTTCGCCCGACGGGCCGGTACTATCTTTTCCTGGCATTATTTTTTTCTCCTTTTACCTAAACATCGAGCTTTTCTAGTTTCCCGGACCTGTACAGTTCCAGGGCTTCCCGGACGGTCACGTTTTTAGCCATGAATATTTCGATGCCGGCCTTTCGCAGGGCCCTCATGGCATTTTTACCTATGCGGCCGGTGATGATGGCAGACGGCTTATGCTTGATCACATCGGCGGCGGCCCTTGTGCCCGCGTTATTCAGGCAGGCGGCGGTATTTGGCACTATATCTAGCTCGCTCGTTTCCGGGTCGATGAACATGAAATATTTACACCGCCCGAAAAATCCGCTCACTTTACCATCGATATAGGCTCGATCAGCCGTTATGCATATTCTCATTTGCGACCCCCGATACACAATTATTACTCATATGCGACTATATTAATATAGTTTTCTGTATCATACGGGCTTTACCGCATGTCTGGAAATAAGAAAAATATTAGAAGTGAACCTATTGCAGATAGCGGGCTTTCCCATCAGCATTCTCTGGTGTATACACCATGGCAGGTTATGCAGACGAACCCGCCATCCTGTACCCTGGCCCGGGCCTCGGAGACCATCTCGCCGCACTTCGTGCACTTCACGGACCGGAATATGCGTGCCTTTTCCGGTATTTCCGCTTTCACGCGCCTGATCTCAAAGAGCTTTTCGCCAGGCATGGCCAGGATACTCTCCACGGCACCGTTCATGCGCTTCCTGAATTCGGCGCCCTCACCCGCGGACGCGATCCCGGACATCACTTTACCGCGGAGGCGGCTCAACACAGGGTCCATCTCGTCCGGCGTCTGGCGCAGCGAGACCCGCACGCCATCTCCGCTCTTCCTGTCCATGAACGTGTAGGCCTGCTTTCCGTAGTCTTTCAATATGAGATTACCCTTTCCGAGGGTACAGCCCGTGACGACCTGGATAGCATCCACGCCACACGCATCGTTCTCGACGACGGCGACCAGCTCTTCGTCCATGGCCCTGCGGCATGCCAGCTCTTTTAAGCCGAGCTCCGCGGCCCTGTACCCTATGGCCAGCCCCGGGCAGACGTGCCCGTGGAATTCCACGGCCCTGTCAAAGGGCTTTATTATGGGCGCGGCTTTTTTACGCGTCCTCTGCATAGTGGCCAATTATCTATCTCTACGCTATTAACCTCGCCGCTATTCTAATGGTCGCACAGGTTTTCGCCGGCGACGAGCTTCCCTTCGAGGAACGCTTTAAGGGCCTCGTCGGCGGTCCCCGTGACCCCGGAGATTACCTGTATGTTCCTCTCCTCGAACATGTCCAGCGCCCTTTTTCCCAGGCCGCCGGTGATGACATTCGTGACGCCCCATGACGCCATGAGCTTTGGCAGAAGGCCTGGCTCGTGGCCGGGGCTCTTTTCGACTTTCCTGGATACGATTTTCCCGTCCTCGATCGTTGCTATCAAAAATTCCGGCGTGTGGCCGAAATGCTGGGACACCATCGTCCCCTCAATGGGTATGCAAACTTTCATTGGTTTTCGCTCCTCACTTGATCTATCAATTTACTCAGATTATCGTACATTTGCCTGTAAAGGCCGCTGATCCCTTCGCCGGCGCACGATACGGGTATCCTCCCCTGGCTCAGGCAATCGAATATTTTTCTATCATACGGGATCTTGCCTATCACGGGTACTCCGGACTCGCTGCAATATGACTCGATCATCTTCGAGTACGGCTCGTTCAAGTCGTGCTTGTTGATGCAAACGCATGGCTTCGCCTTAAAGCGTCGGGCTACGTTTAGTACCCGTTTAAAGTCGCTGTACCCTGAGATCGTGGGCTCAATCACCAGCAGCGCTATGTCGGTCCCGGCCAGCGATGCTATGACCGGGCAGCCGATTCCCGGCGGCCCGTCTATCAGCACGAGGCCGTCCTTTCCGGCGACCTTCATCGCCTCCTCCCTTACCATCGTGACCAGCTTTCCGGCCGTGCCCACGCCCGGGTCCAGCCGGGCGTGCACCATCGGCCCATAAGCGGTTTCCGAAATGTAGACCTCGCCGCAGGGGCGGTCCACCAGCGTTATGGCCCCGACGGGGCAGACTTCGACGCACACGCCGCAGGCCTCGCAGGCGGTCGGGTCGATGGCCGCCTGTTCTCCAACGATAATGGCACCGAACCGGCAATGCGTCTCGCAGGCGCCGCACGCGACGCACAGGCTTTCGTCGACTAAGGGGAATTTAAGGCCGAAGTATGGCTTTTTTTCCCTTACCTCTGGCTTCAGGAGAAGGTGGAGGTTAGAGGCGTCAACATCGCAATCCGCAAAGACGGCGTGCTTGAAAAACGTCGCAAGCGATGCGGTCACCGTCGTTTTCCCTGTGCCGCCCTTCCCGCTGAGCACGGTCACCTGCACCGTCATGCCTGTTCAACTCCTTTTATGGCTTTATCATATATCGATCTGAACAACGGGACGAGCTGCGGCATCGCGGTCACTGCGACGGTCCCGCCGCTGTATGCCCGCGCGATCTCATCGTCGTAGGGTATTTTTTCCAGGATATCGATGCCTCGGCCGGCGCAGTAGTCCTCGATGAGCGTGTTATCGCCGGTGTGCTTATTGATCACGACGCCGTACGGGACCCCCATTTCCGCCAGTACGTCCACGGCCAGGGCGAGGTCGTGGAGGCCGAACGGCGTGGGCTCGGTCACTAAAATACAGTAGTCGCAGCCTTTTACCGTCGAGACCATGTTGCACGACGTGCCCGGCGAGCAGTCGATTATCGATGTACCGTGGTCGGGGAGCTTCTTTTTCACCGACCTTATGATCGGCACGGAGGAGTGCTCGCCTTCATCCAGCACTCCGGTGACCAGCTCGATGCCTTCGGCGGGCCTGGATACCTTTACGACGCCCACCTTCCTGGGCACCTCTTTTATGGCGTTTTCGGGGCAGATGAGCAGGCACCCGCCGCACGAGTGACATAGGCCGGGGAAAGTCAGCGCCGTGCCGGCAAAAATGGAAATGGCGTTGAACTTACAAAAGTCGGCGCATTTGCCGCAGTAAGTGCACCGTGACCTATCGATGACGGGCACGTTTACTACAACTTCCTCGACGCTCATTTCGCCGCCCGGAAGGAAAAGATATAGGTTCGGCTCTTCAACGTCGCAGTCCGCGAGCGTGACCCTTGACCCCGACTTAGCCAGGGCCAGGGCCACGTTGCAGGCGACGGTCGACTTGCCGGTGCCGCCCTTGCCGCTCGCGATCGCTATGCGCATGCTCTTCCTCAAGTCCGGCGTCTGCGCCCGAGGCGCCCCATGCCGCAGCCGCGGGGCTTTCCGCCGCGGCCGACACCGTATACGGTAGAGCCGGGGCTTTCCGTGGTATCACCGGCGGGGATATTTGTATCCCTGCATGGCCCCAGCCTTCTTCCGCGAGGACCCTTACCCTCGGGGCCTGTTCCATCTCTTCCTGGCATTTTAGATCCTCCTATATTATACCCGGTAGCGTTTAGCTTTCCGGTCACTCATTCTGAGGCTTCGATTCAAGCTCCTCAATGCGCTTCCTGACCTCTTCGAGAGACCTCTCGAAGAACTCGCTTTGCCGCTTCAGGGCTTCGATCTCCTGTTCTCTCGTGGGTTCAGGCCCCGGCAGAGGGCCGTAACCTCGCTGCCATCCGGTCAGCCCGGTAGCATAAAACTGGTTACGCCATCCACGCCCCCGGCCACGGCCGCAGAAGAAGCCCCTTTCTGAGCCGCGGCCATAAGGCCGGCTCCCTTGCGCGGGCGCATATCCAGTGCAATATCCCATTCCACGTCCTGTCATCGGGCCCCTTCCTGAAGGCCCGGTCCCATCTAATGCAGGCATTTTCTTTTCCTCCTTATTTAGGAGCGTCAATACTTTTCAGCTTTCCAGCGCAGTACAGCTCTACGGCTTCCCTGATGCTCACGTTTCCGCACGCGTATATCTTTACGTTGGATGCCTTCAGGACATTAAAGGCGTTATCCCCGATCAGCCCGGTTATGACCGCAGCAGGCGTATATTTGAGCACCATGTTGGCGGCTTTAATCCCTGCGCCGCCGGACTCGTTGGCCGCTGCGTTAGATATCGCCCTAAACTTCATGGTTGACGGGTCGACGAGGATGAAAAACTTACATCTCCCGAACCGTGTGTCGACTTTGCTGTCCAGGTCATCCGATGTGGCTGTAATACATATCTCCATATATTAACGCTCCAGTTTCACAATTATTACTCATATGAGACTAAATATATATACTTTTTTAATCATACCCTATCGAGTATCCATTTACCCACGATGTTCCTGCTGGCCTCGATGATATAATGGCCTGCAGCGTCCACCTGTATCAGCTCTTTATCGTAAGATGATATCCTGACAAGGATCTCGTAAGCTCCCTTAATGTTAAAAAAAGGATCCTTTCGCGAGAAAATCATTAGAACGGGGACCGTCGTACTTTTAGCGATCTGGGCCTCACGGCCTACACCACACGCGGAGAAGAATTCTTTGCCATATATCATGCCCTTATTCGCGCTGCTGGATAATTCAAGGGAATTCATGATGCTCTTATCCATCGGTATGCCGTACTTATCGCAAAGCCGCTCATAATCCGCGGGCGTAAGGAACTCGAACTTTTTAGACTTGTGGTAAAGCTTCTCGGAGATCAGGTCCTTTATCGTAATTACCAGGCTAGGCTCCCTGAGCTTCCTCATGCCCTCCTTGATCAGCTTCGAGTACTCCGATACGATGACCCCGCGCACGTTATCCGGGAACCGGGACGCATAGTAGAGCGATAATATGCCCCCGAAGTTATGGCCATAAAGAAATATCCTGGCATTTTTATGCACCTCCCTGATGCGCTTAACGTGACAGCCAACATCCTGGATCAGCGTATCCTGTGAGATACCGTCGATTGTCCCCCCGGATCTGCCGTGCCCCCTCAGGTCTAGCGAATAGAACGCCGTGCCATGGTCTAATAATTGCTTGATCAATATTTTTTCCCCGTATGGAGGCGAGCCGCTATGAAGCCCGATGCCATGGATAAAAAGGACGACCGAATTAACTTCCGCGCTCGAGGGGATCCATTCGCGGTAATATAGCTCGACGTCGTCCTGCGTTCTCACAAAACCATCGTTATATGTAGTTATCGAAGCGCTCATCTTCAGCATGGCGTCACCGGTCGAAGCACGCGATGCACGGGTCGAACGTTATGGTTATAAGCCCCACGTCGGCGAGATGGGCGCCCTTCACCAATGGAACGATACCTATACCATTGGCATACGTAGGGGTTCTGATCTTCACCCGTTCGAACTCCTTTGACCTTTTGCCCCGGACGTAGTATAGCAGCTCGCCCCTCGGCGCTTCGTCCCGTGCAATGTTCTCACCGTCTGGCAGTGCCTTCGATTTAACGAGGAGCTCGTCGGGCGTGCCGTCCAGCAGAGGCAAGCACTGCCGGATGATATCGATGGACTGGTACAGCTCTCTTACCCTGACCATCGTGCGCGCCCAGCAGTCCCCGTCCGGCTCGGTCACGGGCTTCACCTTGACCTCCTTGAAGAGTAAGTACGGTGCCACGTGTCTCACGTCGTAGGGCACGTTGCTGCCCCGGGCCACCGGCCCGACCACGCACAGGTCTTCGGCCAGCTTTTGGCTCATGACGCCCACGCCCTTCATGCGCTGGCGTATCGTATAGCTATGGGCGATCATATCCTCCAGCTCATGGCATTTCTTCTCCATGGCGTCGCAGAAGCCGCTGATTTCCTTCGTCATCTCGGGGCCGATGTTCCTGGTCACTCCGCCCACGATGTTGATGCCGTGGAGCACGCGGTTCCCGGTCGTCCGCTCGAACACGTCGAGCACCATCTCCCTGTTCCGGAAGCACAGCATGAACAGGTTCTCGAAGCCGATGGATTCGAGCGTTAATCCGATCGCCAGCAGGTGGCTATGTAGCCTCTCGAGCTCCAGCATGATCGTCCGTATGATGGCGGCCCGGCGGGGTATCTCCAAATTCATGGTGCCCTCCACTGCCATACAATAGCACGTCGAGTGGTGCTGCGTGCAGATGGCGCAGACTCGCTCTGAAAGATAAGCTCCCTTATTGTAGTCCCACTCGAACTTCTTCTCCAGCCCCTTATGCACGTAGCCAGCCTCAAGCTCGGCATCCTTCACGATCTCTCCGTCAAGGGTCAGCTTCAAGCGCAGCGGCTCAATCCACACGGGGTGCTGCGGGCCGAACTGAATGGTAGTCCTCACGTCATGGCCTCCGTGATCAGGGGCAGGACCTCTTCGGGCTTGCCCATGGATATGATCTTACCGCCTTTCATGTAGGCGACCCTGTCGCAGATCATCCTCACGAAGTCCATGTCATGGGAAACTATGACGAACGTCTCGCCGATATCCTGCCGGGCGGAGAGGATCGAGTTGACCACGTATTTTTTAGTGATCGGGTCCATGGTACCGGTGGGCTCGTCCAGCACGATCACGTGCGGCTCTTTTATAAGGACTTGCGCGAGCGCGACCCTATGTCGCTCGCCCTCCGAAAGCTCCCCGGGATACTTATCGATGATCTCACGGCTCCTCTTCTCTTCGAACCCGGCGATCTGGAGCGTGTGGACGGCTTTCTTCTCTGCCAGCTCGGCGGGGAACTCCAGCCCGATTGCGTCGGTCATATTCTCGATCACGGTGCGGTGAGGATAAAGGTCATACTCCTGGTGCAGCAGGCCGATGTATGGCTTCGCCCTGCCCCTGGCATAATAGCCCGGCTCGCACATATTTATCCAGTCATCTCCCACCTTCATCTCGACCATGCCGCCCGTCGGCTCAAGGTTGCCCGTCAGGATGCTGGTCAGCGAGGTTTTACCGGCCCCGCTGGTCCCGACTATGCCGAAGATCTCGCCCTCCTTGATGTCGAGGCTTACGCCATTAACGGCATTGATGACGCCCCTGTCCACGGAAAAATATTTCATGAAGAGCCCTTCTACCTTTATGACGCTGTCCCCGGCATGCACCTCTTTCTTCTCCACGGCCTCGACGCCGCCGGTGAACGCCTTTATTACATCGCCAGGGGGCCCCAGCATTTTGACCCTGCCGTTTTCAAGTAAAAGCGCCCTGGTCGCCATCTCCTCTATGACCCCCGGGAAATGCGAGGTGATGAGCACGGTGATCCCCAGGTCCTTCGATAGCTTTTTAATGTTCTGGTGCACGACCAGCGCCGTCCTGGGGTCGAGCGTTCCCGTGGGCTCGTCGGCCAGCAGCAGCATGGGCTCGCGGGCAAGTTGCCTGGCCAAAACAACGCGCTGCTTCTCGCCGCCCGACAGGTCCCTCGCTATATGCATCATCCGATGTGAAAGCTTGACCTGGTCGATGACGTCGGCGGCCTTCATGATCTTGTCGCCGTTATAGCCGGAATCATCGAGGGCCTTCATGACGTTCTCGATGACGCTATCGTCCCCATAGATGCCGAAGGTGCGCTGGATCATGATGGCGACGCGGCGGGCGATATTCCTCTTGATCTCGGGGCTGGCGCCGTTCAGGATATCGTATGAGACCGGGGATAGGCGCCCTCCGCACCTGGGACATGAGGCGCCGGCCTTTCCCGGAGGCTCTATCCGGCCACAAGCATCGCATATAGCCGCATGGTAGATGACCTGGCCGGTCGCGGGTATGCTGTCGTCCAGCCCCCTGACCACGTTCAGCAATATCGTCTTTCCGGATCCGCTCCTGCCGATGATGCCGATCATCTCGCCTTCCTCGATGCTCAGGCTAACGTCATCGAGCACTTTATCCCCGTCATACGAGACGGTCAGATTTTTAACTTCCACCAGTACGGCCATTGATGCTCACCTTTCCAGCATTTCGATGATCTTGCGGGCGATCTCGCCCGTACCGGCCACAATCAGCGACCCCCCGTTACGCGTGATGACATCGCCGCCCCTGTTGGCCGCGTCCATTGGTATGCTACCCAGCAGGGTAAGCCCGTACTTCTCGCATAAGCGCTTTACCGTGTCTTCGCCGAACGGGTACACCTTCTCGTGGCAGCCCGGGCATTCAAAGTACGCCATGTTCTCCACCACGCCGAGAATCCTGGTATTCAACATCCGGGCCATGTTGACGATCTTGCTCACGTCCAGAATGGAGAGGTTGGACGGAGTGCTCACGACCACGAGGCCGGTGAGCGGGATGGTCTGCATGATGCTCAAGGGCTCGTCGCCCGTGCCCGGCGGGAGGTCGACGAGCAGATAGTCTAGCGGCCCCCATTGTACGTCCGCCAGGAACTGGTTGACGAGCGAGCTGCGCATCGGGCCCCTCCAGACCACCGGAGAGTCGCTCGACGTTATGAGAAATTCGACCGATGCCACCTTGATGCCGTAGGCAGCTTCCACCGGCAGCAGGCCGTTCGCGTCGCCCGTCATCTTTTCCGTTTCGATGTTAAACAGATGGGGCATATTGGGCCCGCTCACGTCGGCGTCCAGGACGCCGACCTTATGGCCGCTCTTTGCAAGCTCTAAGGCAATGCCGGCAGTCACGGTGCTCTTGCCCACGCCGCCCTTGCCGCTCACGATGGCTATGCGGTTCTTGATCCTGGACAGGTTGCCCTTTATCCTGAGCTCCTGCGCGTTCTTCTCGGCATTACCGCAGGTTTCAGGGCTGCACGTGCTTGTTTTACTGGTACAGGAATCGCACGCTGTACTTTTTGATGTGCTGCTCATTTGCTGATACCTCTTTTAGTGATGAGAACAATTGCATGTGCCTCGATCCGATAATTCGTCGAGGGCTCCGGACGCATAGTCATCGAGCGCGTCGGACACCTGTCCGAAGGCTCCGCCGAACACGCGTATGCCTTTGCCGACGAGGGAGAACAGCGGCCTGCCGCCGATGCCGGAAACCAGCACGACGTTGACGTTATGTACTTTTAGCAGCTCCGCGGGGGCGGCGCAATTATGCTCGCCGTCGGGCGAGGCGTTACTAACGGCGCTGACTCCCTTAATCTCCCCATTATAAACATCCACGATCGTAAAATATTCGCATGAACCGAAGTGCACGCACACGTCCGATCCGATGCCGGTGTCTGTCATCGATGGTATTGCAATCCTAGCCATGTTATTCGCTTCCATTTTTGGATCCTTCCTTTAACGGTATATTCTTAGGGCAGCGATATCCTTCATCGGTAAGCCTTTTTCCTCTACCGTCGCCGCCTTTTCTATAAATGTTTATTGATGAGCAGGAAGGGCATGTCTCGGGGCGGTCAAATTCGCACGGAGACTCCCATAAGTTACCGCAGTCCCTGCAAAAGAACTCGATCTTGCACTCGCCGCTATTCACGTAATCTCCCCCTGATATCTGGATGGCCTTGCCGTTGACGAGGGCATCCACGACTTTTTGCCTGGCTTTCTGCAAGTCGTTCCAGAAAGTCTTTCGCGAGATGCCCATCATGTCAGCGGCTTCATTCTGCTCGACCTGGAGGAGGTCACAAAGGCGTATCGCCTCAAGCTCTTCAATAGACAAATTAATGATCTCAAGGTCACACATCGGTATCTCCCGCGGCTTATAATATGTGGCCTTCGGGAGGCATGAGACGCGGCGCTTGACTTTTCGGACCATTAAATTACTCATATGCGACGTTGTATAAATAGTTTATTGGCCACATATAGGCGTTATTATAATATAAAAACGGCCGCCGCGATAACCGTCGTCCAGTTGCCTTCCTCGTCCACCTCGGCGCTTCTGGCGGCGCAATCAATCTTGAGCGGGTATTCTTTCTTCCATGTGTAGAACATTTCTTCGGCGAGCACTCCCGCGTACCGGCCGGCGCATTCGTCGCTCTCGCCATACGAGTGATGCTCGGATATGTAGCCGAAGTCTTCCAGATGGTGCTCCGGTATCGCGCACCCGATAGCGGCAGCGATTAGCCGGCTAGGCTCGTTCGACGAATTACGGGACATCACCGTGAATACGATCTCGCCGGGCACCAGTTCCTTGAGACCCTCTTCTTTTTCGATGATCGTGCATTTAGGCGGTACTATCGAGCTTACAGTTACAAGGTTGAACTTCTCGATCCCGGCATCCCTTAACGCCATCTCGAACGATTCCAGCATTTCCTTATGCCTGCCCGTGCCTGTCGTAAAGAAGGCTTTTCTCGGCACCAGCGCCGCTTGACGGCCATATCGTCCACGTTTTTCCGAACTTTCACTCATACAAGGTCCCTTATCGACAGTAATAAAAACATTCATCGAGCACTTTGAATGCCGCCGCTGTTACCCGTGCTTTAGCCCGGGGGCCAGGCCCCAATCATAAGGTATTTCTTTTGTATCGGGAGGCAGCCGGTATTCATCCGGCTCGCCATAATTATAAGTCCCCGTCGGCACGTTCACTATCAAGGCCTCTGCCGTGCCGATGCACTTGAAGCCGTGATATACGTATGGCGGTATCTTAACTAGCGTGGGATTTTTCTCGCCGATAAAAAATTCGTTGACGATGCCCTTAGTCGGCGAATTGTCCCTGGCATCAAATAACGCAACCTTCATCATGCCCCTTACGCAGACGAAATTATCGTACTGCTTCTTATGATAGTGCCAGCCCTTTACCACGTTGGGGTAGGCTGAAGTAACGTATACCTGCCCGAACTTCTCGAAAACGTCCCAGTCCGGGCGCATGACCTCCATGAGGAAGCCGCGCTCGTCCACGTTGAGGCGCAATTGCTTGGTCTGGACTCCATCGATCAATTTTTGGGGCATATCAATCTTCACGCAAAGAATTGGTATTATAGTAAAGTCGGGAGCCAGAAGGCCCCGGGCATTTTTACTATTAAATTACACGTATGCGACGTTATATAAATAGATTACTGTTTTATCGATCAGTGATAATTATTAAAATATAATATATGCCCATCAGCGGTTTTTAGTAAAAATTATTTCAAAGATATT